>Ga0247727_10000101_pt1 | contig 186696 bp, 142 predicted proteins | sample WisWelCaveWW1625_FD_202498 | JGI IMG/M metagenome (GOLD analysis project Ga0247727, IMG submission 202498) | Biofilm microbial communities from Wishing Well Cave, Virginia, United States - WW16-25 | ecosystem: Environmental > Aquatic > Deep subsurface > Groundwater > Cave microbial mat... | reverse complement strand
AAAATCGCTCCAACCGACAACCAACCACAGCGGACGGCCGTCGCGTGACGCGGGAACCTCTCGCGCGCCGGGAAAAACCACTCCCGCGCGTACGACGTCGCGCACGGTGAGAAATGCGGGCTAGCGGAGATCGGGGGGGACCGTCCAGGTGTCTACGCGCGGGCGCGCCGCGCGGCTCAGGGGTCGGTGCAGGTGTAGTCTCGGGTCCTCTTGCAATCGTCGAGCTTGTGGCAGTTCACGCAGCGCGGGATCTGGCCCGACTCGGTGACCGTCCCGTCGATGGAGACGACTTGCCACTCCCAGTCGCCGGTCGCCGACGCGGTCCCCGGCGGCCCCTTCCGCATCGCCTCGTAGCGAATGAGCACCGTGCAAGACGCGTCGTCGTACATCGGCTTCACGCAGACGGTCCCCTCCGGCAGTGGATTGACGCTGTCGACGTAGGCCGTCACCGAGGTGGGGTTCACGTAGACCCGGACGTTCGGGAAGTGGTCGACGCTCGGCCGGCAGTCGCGCACCTCGACGTAGGTGCTCGCGAAATCGAGCGGGAAGAAGCGCTCGGGGCCGGGGGCGGGGCCGGGTCCGCCGCCACCACCGCACGAGACAATGGCGATCGCGACCGCCGCGGAGGCGAGGAGTGTTGGTAGGACGGCGCGCGTACGCCGTCCCCTCACTTGTAGACGACCCGGATGCGGTTGTTGCGCGAGTCCGCGATGTAGAGGTTTCCGTCCGCGTCGAGCGCGATTCCGTAGGGCCGGAAGAGGAGCGCCTGCTTCGGATCGCACCCGTCGCCCGAGTACCCTTCGTTGAGGGTGCCCCCGACCCCCGCGACCGTCGTGATAATCCCGTTGGTGTCCACCATGCGGACGCAGTTGTTTCGCGTGTCGGCGATGAAGACGTTTCCGTCGGCGTCGACCGCGACGTCGCTCGGGTAGAAGAGCCCGGCGAGCGTCGCGTCACCGTCGTCGCCCGAGAACTCCGCCAGGCCGTTTCCGGCGATCGTGTGGACGGTTCCCCCGCCGTCGATCATCCGGATCCGGTGGTTCTGCGAATCGGCGATGTAGATGTTGCCGTTCGCGCCGATTTCCAGCCGCCCGCCGGGGTCGCCCTGCTGCCCGACCGGCAGGTTTATCCGCGCGGCGGCCGCCGGACCCTCGTCACCGAGGTACCCTCCGAGGAAGACGCTGCACGAGTCGAGCGGGTTCGCCGCGAACGCCGTCCCGCCGAGGATCGTGTTGATCGTGCCGGACCCGTCGACGACCCGCACGCGCTGGTTCGCCATGTCGAGGATGTACATGTTGCCGCTCGCGTCGAACGCGGTCGAAACCGGAAGATTGAGTTTCGCCGTCGCTGCGGGCCCGCCGTCGCCGCCCCAGCAGCGCGCCCCGGTGCCGGCGATCGTCACCAATTGCTTCGTCCCCATGTCCATCCGCATCACCTTCGAGTTGTGCCACGCCGTCAGGATGAGGTTGCCCGCCGGGTCGAAGGTGATGTGCGTCGGATGGTTGAGCCGGATCGAGTCGGCCGCCCCATCCTTCGCATCGCCGATCTCCCCGCCGATGCCGATGAACGCATCGACCGTGAGGCCGTCGCAGACGCGAATCACGTGGCTGTTCCAGTCGATGATGTACGCCTTGCCATCGGGCCCGAAGGTCAGATCGACGGGCGAGCAGAGGCTCGCCTCGAGAGGCGGGAGCCCGTCCGCGCTGAGGTAGCAAGCGCCGGTTCCCACGTAGGTCTCGATCAGACCGTACGGCCGCTTGAGGTACGTCGTCGTGGACGACGCCCCGTAGGCGTCCGAGTTCCCGGCGGAGTTGTAGGAGTGGACGCGATAGTAGTACGTCGTCGAGTCGTTGAGTCCTGCGTCAGTGAAGGACGTCGCGCCGGCGCCGACGGTGGCGATCTCCACGACAACGTCCGCGGAATTGCCCCGGAAGATGCGGAACCCCTCCTCGTTCGTGGAGAGATCGCTCCAGGAGAGTGCGGCGCAGGATTGAGACGTCGCCGTCGCGGAAAGGTTGTCGGGCGCGGCTGGCTTGACGACCGGCTCCGGGCCCGAACTATCGTTGCATCCTGACGCGAGCGCGAGCAGACAGATCGCCGCCGGCAGGAACGCGAGAACGACTCGGATCGGGTGCTTCGTCATTGAGGAATCCGTCTCGATACGATCTCGCGCGCCGCCTAGTGGGCGACCCGGCGGATGCGGTGGTTGTAGGAGTCGGCGATGTAGAGATTGCCGTCCGCGTCGAACTCGAGCCCGGTCGGACGATTGAGCGACGCCGCGGTCGCTTGCCCGCCGTCGCCGCCAAAGGTCCGCGCGCCGTTGCCGGCGACCGTCGTGATGGTGCCTGCGGTCAGGTCGATCGCCCTGACCCTGTCGTTCAATTCGTCCGCCACGTAGAGGCGGCCGTCGGGGCCGAAGGCGAGATCGCGCGGGTTGTTGAGCGAGGCCGTGATCGCCGGGCCGTCGCCTCCCCCGAATCCTGCGACGCCGTTCCCCGCGACCGTCTCGATCAAGTCGAGCGCGAAGTCCACGCGCCGGATGCGGTGGTTCAGCGTGTCGGAGATGTACAGGCGCCCCTGCGTGTCGAAGGCGAGGGCGCCGCCGGGTTGCGGATTGTCCCCGGCCGGCATCCTGATCTGCGCTTGCAGGGGCGGGATCCCGTCTCCGTTGTACCCCGCGACACCGGTCCCGACGACCGTATGGATGATCCCTTGGGGATCGATCTTGCGCACGCGTTGGTTTCTCTGGTCCATGACGTACCGCGAGCCGTCGGGGCCGACGGTGGTCTGGTTCGGCTGATTCAGGAGCGCGTTCGCCTCCGGTCCTTCATCGCCCGCGTATCCGGCGCCCCGACCGCAGCTCACCAGGACGCGACCCGTCACCGGGTCGTAGCGCCGCAGCTTGTGATTGTGCCACGCCGTGAGAAGGAGTGTCCCGTCGGCGAGCGGGACGAGGTGCGTCGGGTGGTTGAGCAAGACCTCGGTCCCCAGCGCGCCGGGCGGGACGAGATCAGACTCCGTCGAGCCGAACTCGGGACCGTCGCCCGGAAACCCCCCCGTTCCCATGACGGTTTCGAATTCCCCGTCGACGGTCACGCGGCGGATGACGTGGTTGTTCCAGTCGAGAACGTAGACCTCTCCCGCCAGCGTAATCGTGAGATCGATGGGGGCGTAGAGCGCCGATTGAAGAATTGGCCGGCCATCGCCGTCCCAGCCCGCGATCCCCTTGCCGGCCCAAGTCCGGATCGTGCCCGACGGGTCGACGGCTGGCGGACCGGGACTCTCGGTGTCGTTGCAGGCGACCGGAAACGTCGCGAGAGCGAAGAGGAGGAGCGGCCACGCGGGTCCGAGGGACCGGTGGAGGCCGGCGGGATTCGAAGAGCCTGGGCTGCTGGAACGAACGTGTCGGGACATGAGTGATCTAACCTCGCTGGTGCCGCGAAGGTCTCGAGGGGCGGTGTGTTGCGCTACGGTTCAGGAATCAAGGCTGGCAGTCTACCACATCGGACCCTCGATCTCAACGCCGTTTCCCAGGATGCTATGATCCGCGCCATGTGGTGGCGCGGCGCATCTCTCCGGGGAGCAGTCGGCTGGCTCCGAATCGCCGCGCCTCTCACTCTCATCGGCATCGCGCCGCCGGAAGCGCACCCCCACTCGCTCCCGGTCGCGTACTCGGTGGTCGTCGTGGAGGAGCGCGCGCTCGAGTGGCACCTCCGCGTGCCGATCGACGCGGTCCTCTGCGAGATCGAGACGCCCGGCTTCTCGCGGGAGGAGCTTCTCGCCCTCGGCCCCGGGATCCTCCCGCCGCTCCCGTCGGACCTCGACGAGACCCTGATCGCCGGCCTCGGGCTGTGGGGCGATTACCTCCGCAATACGCTCCACGTGATGAACGACGGCGAGGTCGCCGAGGCGGTGATCGAGAGCTTCGCGCGGCTCGAGCCAGGGAACGTCTTCTTTCGCCTGCGGTACGAGTGGAGCGGGCGGCCGCTCGGGACGGTAGCGGTCCGCTCGAGCCTCCTCCTCGACCTCGACCCGGCGTACGTCAACCTCGTGACGCTCCGACGCGGGGAGGAATCGGCGCAGACGGTTTTCTCGGCGAGCCAGCGCGAGTGGTCGTTCGACGCGGGGGCGCCGCTCGCGGGCGCGCGCGGCGTGCCGCACTCGGGCGGGGGCGGCTTCGGTCGCTTCGCGCACCTCGGGAGCCTCCACATCCTCGGCGACCTTCCGGAGGCGCTCGCCGCGCTCCGGGGCGCGCGCGCGCCCGGCGCGTCGCCCCTCGGCTGGAACTACGACCACCTCCTCTTCGTGCTCGGACTCCTCGTGGCGGTCGAGTCGCTGTCGTCGCTCGTCAAGGTCGTCACGGCGTTCACCGCGGCGCACACCATCACGCTCGGCCTCTCGGCGCTCGGCGTCCTGTCGATCCCGCAGCGCGCGGCCGACATCGCGGTCGCGCTCACGCTCGTGGTGGTCGGCGTGCAAAACCTCGCCGCCGGCGCGCCGCGCCGCCGCCCACTGGTCGCGTTCCTCCTCGGGCTCGTGCACGGCTTCGCGTTCGCCGAAGTCCTGCGCGGCCTTCCGCTCACGCGCTGGGCGCTCGCCGGCTCGCTCTTCGGGTTCAACCTTGGAGTCGAAATCGGCCAGTTGGGCATCGTGCTCGTCGCGTACCCGCTGCTCGCGCTCGCGCGCCGCGACCCCGCGCGTGGTCCGGCCCGCGCGCTCGCGATCCGCCGCGTCGGCTCGCTCGTCGTCGCGCTCGCGGGCCTCGCCTGGCTCGTCCAGCGCGCCGCGCCTCTCGTGCGCTAGGCGGACCGCACGGACCGCGCGAGCAGGATCGCGCCGAACGCCGCGCCGGCCGCCGCGAGGAGCGCGACGACCGCGAGCACGCCGCGCGTCGACGGGTAGACGCGCGGCAGGCGCGTGAGCCAGAGGTCGATCTCGGGCGGCGGGTCGGGGACGCGCGGCGCCCACGCGCCGTCGGGGCGGAGGGCGCGCCACGGGTAGTCCGCGAGGTACGCGTCCGGCGCGTCGCCGCGGAGCGCGTGGCCGAGAAGCCACGCGTGGCCGGCAAGCGGCGAGAACTCGGGGATCGCGTGGAGGTGGATCTCGTCGTCGCGCGGGCCGCGGGGGCCGTCCGACGCGCGGTAGCGCGGAAGCACGGCGTCGTATGTGAGCGTTTGGTACGCGTCGTTCGTGAACGCGCCGCCGAGCACCTGCACGCCGCCCGAGAGCGCGACGAGGGCGGCGAGCGCGGCGGTCCGCGCGTCGCACCGCGGGTGGAACGCGCGCAGCGGCTCGACCGCGAGGAGCGTGACAACCGGCAGGACGGGGACGAGGTAGCGCGGCCCCCACGCGTTGTCGCCGTGCCACGCCCACCAGTGCGCGTGCAGGAGGAGCGGCGCGAGCGCGAGCCCGACGAGAAGGAGCGCGACCGCGCGGTCGCGCGCGAGGAGGCGCCGCGCGCCGGGGAGCGCGAGCAGGAGCACCGGCGCGTAGAAGAAGAAACCCTTCCCCGGCGAGAGGAGAAGACCCCAGAGGCCGACGAGCGTCGACGTCGCGAAGCCCCACAGGGCGTCCCGTCCCTCGCCGTATCCGAAGTCGAGGGGGGAGCCGCGGGCGGCGGCGTTGTATGGGAGATAGAAGAGCGCGAGCGCGAGAGCGGGGCCGGCCCACGTGGCGAGACGGCGCGCGCCCCGGCCGTCGCGACGGAGCGTGAGGAGAAACGCCGCGAGCACGGGGAGGTACGCGACGGCGACCGCCTTGACGAGGAGGAGCGCGCCGTACGCGAGCCCGGAGAGGACGAGCGGCCGCGTCGCGGTCGCATCGGCGGCGCCGCGCGCGACGAGAAGCCCCCACACGCACGCAAGGAGGAAGAACGCCTCGGTCGGCTGCGGGAAGAAGGACTTCGCGTAGACGGCGGCGGGCGTCGCGAGCGCGAAGAGGAGCGAGGCGGCGAGCGCCGCGCACTCGCCGTGCCCGATGAGGCGCGCGACGCGCAGGACGAGGACCGCTGTCGCAGCGGTGACAAGCGCGGGGAAGACATTCGAGAGGAGGATCATCGCGACCCAACGGTGTGGATCGTCATCGAGCGCCCCCAGGACGGCGCGGGTCGTGAGCGCGATCGGCGCGATGAGGAACATCTGCCCCGGCATCACCTTCGACTCGAGGATTCCCTCGCCCTTGACGAGCTGGATCGCCCCGACGAATGGAGCGTAGGCGTCTCCCTTCGGCGCCTGGCCGCCGGAGATGAGGAAGTAGCCGAAGAAGAGAGCGAGGAAGAGGCCGGCCTCGAGCGTCCTAGCGGGCTTCACGGGGCCTGGCGGGCCTCACGGTGCGGCCTCCCGTGCGCGTAGAGGTCGAGCCGCGCGGCGACGGCGCTCCCCAGCGCCGCGTCGCCGGCCGCGCGCGCGAGCTCGAGCGCCTCGCCCGCGGCGGCGCGCGCATCCGCGAAACGGCCGACTTCCGCGTACGCCGCCCCGAGCGTGTCGAGCGCCTGCGCGTCGCGCCGCCCCGTCGCGACCACCACGCGCTCCGCCAGATCGACCGCCTCGCCGCCGCGGCGGAGCGCCGGCTCCGGCGACGTCGCGAGAATCCACGCGAGCGCGTTCGCCATTGCTAGACTTGACGGCGCGGCCGCGAGCCCCGCGCGGAACGCCGCGATCGCCTCCCCGCGCCGCCCGCGCGCCGCGAGCGCGAGCGCGAGGTTGTTGTGCCCCTCGACGCTCGTCGGCCGCACGCGCACCGCCTCGCGGTAGCACGCGAGCGCCTCCTCGTCGCGGCCGAGCCCCGCGAGGAGAACGCCGAGGTTCACGTGGGCTTCCGCGTAGTCGGGGCGGAGGCGCGCGGCCTCGCGGAACGCCTCGATCGCCCCCTCCGTCTCGCCGCGGCGCATGAGCGCGAGCCCGAGCGTGAAGCGCGCCTCCGCGTACTCGGGCCGGATGCGGAGCGCGTCCCGGGCCGCCGCGAGCGCCCCGTCGGTCTCCCCCTTGCGCAGGAGCGCGACGCCAAGGTTGTGGCGCGCGTCAGCGTTCCCCGTGTCGCCGAGCGCCGCGCTCCGGTAGTTCGCGATCGCCTCGTCGTACCGCCCGAGGTCCGACAGCGCGTTGCCGAGGTTGTAGCGCGCGCCGACGTGGAGCGGGTCGAGGCGGATCACCTGCTCGTATCGGCGAATCGCCTCGTCGGTCCGGCCGGCGCGCGCCTCGACGAGCGCCGACTCGAAGAGCGCGCGGACGTCGTCGGGCCGCTCGCGGAGCACGGCCGCGTAGTGCCCCGCCGCCTCGTCGAGGCGCCCGCCGTCGGCGAGGATCCTCCCAAGGAGAAGCGAAGCGTCCGCGTAGCGCGGGTCGATCGCGAGCGCCTCTCGGAGCGCCGCCTCCGCGGCTGCCTTCTCCCCCTTCATCTCCAGCGTGAGGCCGAGGTTGTAGCGGGCGACGACGTCGTTCGGCCGACTCCGGATCCCCTCGCGGAAGCGCGCGATCGCCTCGTCGTAGAGCCCCCCCTCCTCGAGCGCCGCGCCGAGGCTCACGAGCGCGGGCGCGTGCGCGAGGTCGATCGCGAGCGCCTCGCGGAAGTGCGCGATCGCCTCGTCGCGCTTCCCTTGGCGAAGGAGCCACTGCCCGTAGTTCGTGTGCGCGACACGAGAGCGCGGGTTCCCCGCGAGGGTCGATCGCCACAGCGTCTCGGGGCTCCGCCACACCGCGGCGCGCGCGACCGTGAGGGCGCCGAGCGCGACGAGGAGAGCCGCGGCGACGATCGCCGCGCCGCGCGGCGGCGGCCACGCGCGCGCCCACGGCAGGCTCCACGCGATCGCGATGAAGACCCCAACGAGCGGGACGTACGCGTAGCGGTCCGCCATCGCCTGCCCCCCGACCTGCACGAGCCCGATCACGGGGACGAGCGTCCCGAGGTACCAGAGCCAGCCGACGGCGAGGTGCGGCGCCCGGCGGCGCGCGCGCAGCGCGAGCGCGGTCGCCGCGGCGATCAGCGCGACGGCGCCAAGGACGGCGCCCGCCCCGAGCGGCGGCGCTTCCGGCCCGCCGGGCCACGGGTAGTGCACCGAGAGGTCCCGCGGGAGCGCGGTCTTCACCAGGTAGCGCACGCAGGAGACGGCGGCGTTCGCGAACCGCGCCGCGAGCGGCACTTTGTCGATCGAGACGACCGCCTCCCCCGCGCGTTGCGCGGCGACGGTGACGGCCGCCGAGACCGCCGAGAGCGCGAGGAGCGGGACCTTCTCGAGGACCGCGCGCCGCGACAGTCTCCTTAGCGGCCACGCGTCGAGCAGCAGGAGCACGAACGGGAGCGTGACGAGCATCGGCTTCGCGAGGAGGCCGAGCGCGAAGAGCGCCGCGACCGCGGCGTATCGCCCGCGCGTCGGCCGCTCCGCGTAGCGGGCGTGCGCGCCGACCACGAGGATCCAGAAGAGCGTCGAGAGGACGTTTTTCCTCTCCGCGACCCACGCGACCGACTCGACGTTGAGCGGGTGGAGCGCGAAGAGCGCGGCGACGAGGAGGCTCGGCGCGAGGTCGCTCGTGAGGCGGAAGAGGACGAGCGCGAGGAGCGCGGCGTTCGCCGCGTGGAGGAGAACGCTCGTCGCGTGGTGGCCCGCGGGATCGAGCCCGAAGAGAGCGACGTCGACCATGTGCGAGACCCACGTGAGCGGGTGCCAGTTCGACTGGTCGAAGGTCGTGAAGGCCCAGGCGATGCTCCCGGCCGAGAGGCGCTGGACGTGCCGGTTCCCCGTGACGTAGCCGTCGTCGTCCCAGTTCACGAAGTCGTTGCGGAGCGCCGGGATATACACAAGGAGGGCCACGAGGGCCACCCCGATAGCGGCGCGGCGCGCGGTCCGCGGGTCGGCGGGCGGGCTCACGGCGAGGGAGTGTATCAGACTCGTCGCGAAAAACAGGTTGCGAGAGGGCGCAACGGAGACGTAGACTCACCGGGTTCACTTGCAGTACTGGCCTCTACCCCAGTCAAGGAGGAAGGTATGCGACGCCCCGCTGTGACCCTCTCGAAACGCAGCCTTGCCTTGCTCGCCATCGTGGTCGCCCTGGCCCTCGCCCTCTGGTCGGGATGCGGCACGGACGACAAGAGCGCCCCGACCGCACCAGGCCGCGAGCCGGAAGCAATCCATCTCTCGGCCGCGAACCCTGCGATCCAGGCGGTGATGGCGATCCAGGAAGCGAACACACCCGAGCTCATGCAGGATCTGGACATCGTGGGGACGGCGACCGGCCTCACGGAGGACGGACGCCCCGCGGTCCTCGTGTTCGCGGCGGACGACGCCGCGGCGAAGCGGGTCCCTGCGACCCTCGACGGCGTCCCAGTCGTCGTTCAGGTGACCGGGCGCTTGAAGGCGTTCAAGGGGCCGGGCGGCGGCCCGAGCCACACCGCCATCCAGACGCCTCCGATCCAGTTGGGGACGTCCGGCGGATGGCGCTTCGACCTCGCGAACGGCTTCTGCTGCGGTGGGACGCTCGGGTCGCTCATCAACAAGGGCGGCACGCAGCACATCCTGAGCAACTGGCACGTCCTCTACGCCGACATCGTGAACGGGGGGAACGGCATCACCGCGCAGCCGGGCGACCCGGTCATCCAGCCGGGACTCATCGATGTGAACTGCAATGCGAACAACGCGCAGAACGTCGCGACCCTCGTCGCGGGCGGTGGGAGCCTCCCGGGGAACAACGTCGACGCGGGCATCGCGGCCGTCATACCCGGGATGGTGGATCCGACCGGCGCGATCCTCGAGGTCGGGACGATCTCCTCGTCCACCGTCGGGGCGTCACTCGGGCAGTTGGTGAAGAAGAGCGGCCGCACGACCGCCCTCTCACGGTCCAACGTGAACGGCCTGAACGGAACGGTCACGATCGGCTACGAGAACGAGTGCGCCGGAGGGAGCGCGTTCAACCAGTTGTTCACGGGCCAGATCATCATCGCGAACTCGCGGTGCAAGTTCCTCGATGGCGGCGACTCCGGCTCGCTCATGGTCGAGGACATCGCCACGAACCCGCGCGCGGTCGGGCTCCTCTTCGCCGGGAGCATCGTCTGCAGCCGGTCGGCGATCGCGATCGCGAACCCGATCAACACCGTCCTGAACTTCTACAACGCGACCATGGTTGGGAACTGAGCGCGGAAGGAACGACCGATTCGCGCGTCAAGCGGCACCAGAACGGCGCCCGCCCCTCGGATGAGGGGCGGGCGTTTTCTCGCGATCGCGGCGTTCTGCGCGATCGCGCTCGCGTCCTGCCGCGGCGCGGAAGACGGCGTCGGGAAGGCGGATCGTGACGTGAGCGCGAAGCGGCCCATCGACGACGTCCTCGCGGCGCACGCGGAGCGACTCATGTCGCTTCCGGGCGTCGTGATCGTCTTCGTCGGCGCGCTCGACGACGGCACTCCGTGCATCAAGGTGGGCGTCGACACGCACACGCCCGCCCTCGAGAGAGCGATTCCCCGAGCGCTGGAAGGCCACCCCGTCGTGATCGAGGAGACGGGGCCGATCGCGCCGCGCTGAGCGATCGAGCGGCGCGGCCCCGCGGGCCGAGCCCGGACCGAGGGCGCGAGACGCCGGCGCGTCTACCAGGCCAACCCCGCGAGATTCGCGTCCCGATGAAGTCGTCGGCGCGCCTCCTTGTTGATCCTCTCCGCCCAGACGTCGACGGGGTTCTTGTCATCGGTGAGGATCGGGGCGCCGCGCGAATCGGGCTCGTAGCGGTTGTCCCACGCGTGGTTCCTCTGGACGACCACCCAGTGGCGCGGCGGATCGGCGAGGTAGTCGAAGGGCCGCCCTAGGACCTTGTCCGGTAGGTCGAGCCTCCGGTTCGACGCGAGGAGCACGACGTTTCCGATCACGTTCGGAGGTTCGGCGATGGGGAGCGCGACGACCTCCTCGAACTCCCGGCGGAGCGTCGCCGCCAGGGATCGCACGATGATGTCGTCCCAGCCGACCGCCTCGACGTTGAGGGCGACGACGCCGCCATCGCGGAGGCGCCGGCGCGCGAGCCGGAACGACTCGCGCGTGACGAGGTGGAACGGGATCGCGCCGCTCCCGAACGCGTCGAACACGATCACGTCGTACGGCTCGCCCTCGCGGAGCAGGAACGCGCGGCCGTCCTCGGTGCTCGTGGCCGCGTCGCCGGGCGCGAGCCCGAAGAAGTCGCGCGCGACCTCCTCGACGACCGGATCGATCTCCACGGCGTCGACCCGCCAGCCTTCCGCGGCGAATCGCTTCGCGACCGAGCCGCCGCCGAGACCGACGACGAGGAGCCGCCCCGGGCGCTCGAAGAAGTGCTTCAGGATATCGAGCACGACGACGTAAGCGAAGCGCGCGTCCCCCCCGTCGCGCGAGACGATCGTGTGGACGCCGCCGTCGATGATGAGGAACCGTAGGTCCCGCGCGTCGACGACGCGGATCTCGGCGTAGGGGCTCTCGCGGTGCGCGACCACGCCCGCGTCGCCGCTCGCGCGCCGCGGCGCGGGGACGCCGAGGGCGGCCAGCGTGGCGAGCGCCCCGGCGAGGACGAGCGAGAGCGCGGCCCGCGCGCGCCCCGCGCGCTCGCACGAGAACGCGATCGCCGCGGCGGCCAGGAGCGCCGCCCCGATCAGGTGCGTGAGCCGGCTCACGCCGACGTTGGGGATGAGCCAGAACCCCGTCGCGAGCGCGGAGACGACGCTCGCGATCGTTGAGATCGCGTAGAGGTTTCCGGCGGTCTGCCCCACCTCGGAGAGGTTGGTCGCCTTGAGGCGGATCGCGTAGGGGCTCACCATCCCGAGGAGCGCGAGCGGAGGGAAGAAGAGGACGGTCGCCGCGGCGAGAACGGCGAGGCGAATGCCGAGCGGCTCGACGAGGAGGAGGACGGGGCGGCGCAGCGGAGGGATGAGGAGGAGCCAGAGGCCCGCGCCCACGAGGAGGAGCGCGAGGCGCGAGGGCGTCGGGCCGCGGTCGGCCCAGCGTCCGCCGAGAGCGTAGCCCGCGCTCAGCGCGGCGAGCGTGACGGTGATGAGCGAGGACCAGAGGAAGAGGCTCACGCCGTAGAAGGGCCCGAGGATCCGCGTCCCGAGGATCTCGAGGGCGAGGACCGCGGCGCCCGAGATCGATACCACGACGTAGAGCGGACCGGACTTCATCGCGCCGCGCCCTCCAACGCGAAGCGCTCCTCGAGCGACCGCGCGAGCGCTTCGTTCCCGGCGGCCCGCGCGAGCCCGCGCGCCCTCTCCGCCGCGGCGCGCGCCTCGATCTCGTGGCCGACCGCTGCGCAGGCCGCCGCGAGGTTCGCGTGCGCCTCGACGTACGTCGGTCGGAGACGCGCCGCCTCGCGGAACGCCTCCGCCGCCTTCGCCGCGTCGCCGGCATCGAACCGGAGCACCCCCAAGTTGTACCACGCCTCGGGATACTCGACCCGGGCGCGGAGCGCCCCTTCGGTGGCGGCGAGCGCCCCGGCGCGGTCACCGGCGCGCAAAAGGGCGAGCGCGAGGTTGTAGCGCGCCTCCGCGTGGTCGGGCTTCGCCGCGATCGCGGCGCGGTAGTGCGCGATCGCCTCGTCGAGCCGGCCGCCGTCGGCGAGCGCGTTCCCCAGGTTGTAGTGCGCGCCCTCGTGCGACGGATCGAGCCGCAGGACGCGCTCGTACGTCGCGATCGCCTCGGCGCCGCGCCCGAGGCCGGCCTGCGCGACGCCGAGGCCGAAGAGGATCGCCGGATCGCCCGGCCGCGCGGCGAGCGCGCGCGTGCACCGGTCGAGCGATTCGGCCAAGCGTCCTTGATCCGCGAGCACCTTCCCGGAGAGCAAGAGCGCCTCGGGATCGTCGGGCGCCGCGGCGAGCGCGGCGTTCACCGCCTCCTCGGCGGCGTCCGTCCGGCCGAGTTCGTCGAGCGCGCGCGCAAGACGGACGTTCGCCCGGGCGTCCCCGGGGTCGAGGCGCAGCGCCTCTTGCAGGATGGAGATCGCCTCGCCGGCGCGCCCCGCGTCGGTGAGCGCCGCGCCGTACGCGACGCGGATCGCGCGGTTGCTGGGATCCGCATCGAGCGCTTCGCGGAAGTGCCCGACCGCCTCTCCCACCCGATCGTGCCGCGCGAGCCAAACCCCGTAGTTCGTGTGGGCGATCCTCGAGCGGGGGTACGCGCGAAGGACCGACGTCCAGAGCGACTCCGCGTCGCGCCAGACGCCGACGCGCGACGCGGTCGCCGCGCCGAGCGCGACGAGCACGAGGGCGGCGGGAACGGCGACGAGCCGCGGGGGCGGCCAGACACGCAGGCCCGGCACGCTCCACGCCGCGGCGATGAAGAGCCCCACGAGGGGCACGTAGGCGAAGCGGTCCGCCATCGCGTGGCTCCCGATCTGCACGAGACCGCTCACGGGCGCGAGCGTCGCGAGGAACCAGAGCCAGCCGACCGCGAGGTGCGGCGCGCGGCGTGCGAGGCGAGCGCACGCGACGGTCGTCGCCGCGAGGAGCGCGGCGGCCGCGAGCACGGCGACCGCCGTGAGCGCCGGCGCCTCCGGCGTGCCCGGCATCGGATAGAACGCGGAGAGGGAGAACGGCCACGCCGCGTTCCCAATGGTTCGCGTGAGGCCCACCGCCGCGTTCGCGAAGCGTGCCGCGAGCGGGACGGCGTCGAGCGGCACCACGGCGTGCGCGCTCCGCTGCGCGTGGAACGCGAGGACCGACGCGACGCCGCAGAGCGCGAGGAGCGGCGCCTTCTCGATCACCGCGCGGCGCGAGAAGCGCCGCAGCGGCCACGCGTCGAGCAGGACAAGGACGAGCGGAAGCGCGACGAGCACCGGCTTCGCAGCCAGCGACAGCGCCGCGAGCAGGAGGACGAGCGCGTACCGGCCCGCGCCCGGCCGCGCCGCGTAGCCGGCGTACGCGGCGAGCGTCGCGAACGCGAAGAGCGCCGACAGGACGTTCTTCCTCTCCGCGAGCCACGCCACCGACTCCACGTGGATCGGGTGCACGGCGAAGAGCGCCGCGACGAGCGCGCTCGGGGTCGCGTCGCCCGTGAGCCGGAGGAGCGCGACGAAGAGGAGGACCGCGCTCGCCGCGTGGAGGAGGACGCTCGTCGCGTGGCGGCCGCGCGGCTCGAGCCCGAACAGCGTCCCATCCACCATGTGCGAGAGCCACGCGATGGGCGTCCAGTTCCCCTCGTGGAACGTCGTGAGCGCCCACCGGACGCCCTCCCACGACAGACGGCGCGCGACCCAGTTCTCGACGATGTAGCGGTCGTCGTCCCAGTCGACGTAGCCGTTGCCGAGCGCCGGGAGATACGCCGCGACCGCAGCGAGGGCGACCGCGAGCGCGAGCGCGCAAACGCGGCGGCGAGCGGACCCGCCGGCGGAATCGCCGGCGGAATCTCGCGCGGACTTGGGAGCGAGCGACGGCGCGCGAGTCGACGCGACGCCGTCCGGCCGGACCGCGTCCACCCCGTCGCTACGGTCCCTGCCGGAGCGCCTCGATGGCGAGTCGGACCGTGTCGTAGTCCTTGCTCTCGGCCGGAATCAATCGGTCCACGTTGTAGAGCGCCTGGAGGAGCGTCTTCCCTTGCGGATCGTCGCCCATCCGCACGAGGCATGCGATCATCGTGTCCGCCTCCGCCGTCCGATCGGTGAGGAGCGGAGTGGACCCGGCGATCGCGTCCCCCGGGATCGGCTCGGTGTAGAAGATCGCGCGCACCCGCGCCGCCTGCTCCGGTTCGAGGTACACCGTCCACGCGCCGATCCCCTTCTCGGGATCATTCGCGAAGGTCGCGCCCGCGTCGACGGTCCCCTTGAGCACCGCCTTGACGAGCCGGTCGTGCCCGCCGAGGAACTGGTTCGAGCCGAACTCACGCTCGGGGCGCACGCCCGCGCGGATCAGCGCCGCGCGCGTCATGAGGTGGCCGGCGGTGCTCGTGGGGTCGGTCCAACCGAAGCGCTTCCCCTTGAGATCGCCGATCGCCTTGATACCGCTTCCCGCACGCACGACGACCGCCCCCCAGTAGTACGGCTGCTCGCGCCGCATCGATTTGAGGAGGACGCGCGCTTTCCCGTTCTGCTCCGCGTGCACGACCGAGATCGGCGAGAGCCAGGCGAGATCGACGCGCCCCTGGGTGAGCGCGTTCACGCCGTCGGTGTAGTTCTCCGCGACGACCGCCTCGACTGTGAACCCGGTCGTGACCGCGCAGTACTCGCAGAACGCCCCCGCGGCGCGAACGACCTCCGCCCGATCCCGCGAGGGGTAGAAGCCGACGCGCACGGTGCCGGCTGACGAGCGCGCCGGCCAGACGGCGGCGAGCGTCCCCAAGAGAAGGGTTGCGATGCGCGTGCTGCGGGTCATGGTGGATCTCCTTCTCGCACGGCTCTCGCCTCGGTCTCGAAGCGGCGTCACGCGCGCGATCCGCGCGGCGCCGATCACGCGGCCGCGAGCGTGGCCGTGCAGTGCGCGCAGCGCTTCGCCTTGATCGGGATCGTCGAGAGGCACTGCGGGCAGTCCTTCGTTGTCGGCACGGCGGGCGCCGGCGCCGGCTGCGCCTTCATCCGGTTCACCTGCCGTATCAGGAGGAAGATCACGAACGCCACAATGATGAAGTCAAGGATCGTGTTCAGGAAAGCGCCGTACTTGATGACCGGGGCGCCGGCCGCCTCGGCTTCCTTGAGGGTCGCGACGGTCTGGCCGGACACGTTGATGAAGAGGCTCGAGAAGTCCATCTTGCCGAGCAGAAGCCCGATGGGTGGCATCAGGACGTCGTTGACGAGCGAGGTGATGATCTTGCCGAACGAGGCGCCGATGATGATCCCGATCGCCATGTCGAGGACGTTCCCCCGCATCGCGAATTCCTTGAACTCCTTGAGCATCGTTCGCCCTCCCGCGGCCGGCTCCGGCCGCACGGGTGCTATACTCCCACCGCCTCCGTTGGGACGCAAGGGGAGGCGAGCGGGCCATGGAGGCGCGAATCGAGAGGCGGCGCATCATCGGCGTCATGGGCTCCGGTGTCGAGCGGCACGAGGCGCTGGCCGTTCCGCTCGGGCGGTGGATCGCGGAGCGCGGCTTCCATCTCCTCACGGGCGGCGGCGCCGGAGTCATGGAGGCGGTCGGCGAGGGGTTCGCGTCGGTCGCGGGGCGCCGCGGGCTCTCGATCGGCATCCTGCCGGCCGGCCCGCCGCCCGGCTACCCGAATCGCTGGGTCGACGTCGCGATCCACACGCACCTCGAGGCGCTCGGCGACGAGGGCGAGGCGCCGAGGAGCCGCAACCACGTGAACGTCCTCTCGAGCGACGTGGTCGTCGCGCTGCCGGGCGGCGCGGGGACGCGCTCCGAGATCGCGCTCGCGGTGCGGTATGGGAAGCCGCTCGTGCGGGTCGCGGCCGACGATGTGGCGGGCGCGCCCCCCGCGCTGACATCGCTCGCCGCGCTCCTCGACGCGCTCGAGCGGATGCTCGGGTCGTAGCCGCGGCGGCCGGTGCGCGTCGCGACGATCATCGCCGTCGCCCTCCTGGCCGCGGCGCCCGCGATCCTCCACGGCCTCCCGCCGGGGCACGACCACGCGCTCCACCTCACGTGGTACACGCACTTCGCCGCCCAACTCTGGGATGGCGATCCGCGGCCGCGCTGGCTCTTCACGATGAACGCCGGCTTCGGGAGCCCGACGTTCTTCTTCTACGGGCCCACGCCCTACTACATCTCGAGTGCGTTCCGCCCGCTCTTCAGAGCATCACCCTCATTCGCAGACCCGACGAGTGACGAATTCAGTTCGCGCGATCCCGTGGGGTGGCGCCAGCTCGGCCTGTCGGCGGCGCTCGCGCTCGTCCTCTCGGGAATCGGGGCGTTTCTGTGGCTGCGCGAGGCGTTGCGCGCGCGCGCCGATGCGCGCTCGCCACTGGCCGCGGGCGCGTTGGACGACTCGGAATCGCCACGGACAACGGGAGCGCCGGATGACCGACGCGCGGCGCGAGCGGCGTTCTGCGGCGCGATCGCGTACACGATCCTCCCGTACCACGTCGCCGCCGACCTTTACACGCGCGCGGCGTTCGCGGAGTTCTGGGCGCTCGCGTGGATTCCCTGGGTGCTCTTCTTCGCGAAGCAGCGCGCGGCGGGCGCGGTGGGCGCGCGCCGGGACCGCGCCGCGCTCGTCGGGCTCGCGCTCGCGACGGCGCTCCTCGTCACGACGCACCCCCCAACGGCACTCATCTTCCTCGGGGTCCCGGTCCTCGAGGCGATCCTCGTCTCGCCTACGGGACGACGGACGATCGCGGCGCGGCGCTTGCTCGCGGGGGTCCTACTCGGCGCGGCGCTCTCCGCGGCGTACTGGCTTCCCGCGCTCGCGAACCAGGACGAGGTCCGGACCCGCGTCCCCGCGACCGACCCGCGTCACTACGCGAGGAACTTTCTCTTCGACGCGGCCCCGGATCGCTCATTCGCTGACTTCGCCCGCGCCCTCGAGGCGATCACCGGCCTCACAGCGCTCGCCGCGCTGGCGGCGCTGCCGGCGGCCCGCATCGCGGCGCCGCGGGCGGCGATCCTCTGGGCGGGCGTCGCGCTTGCGAGCGTTGCGCTGATGTCGCCGCTCTCGCACCCGATCTGGGGGCTCCTCCCGGCCCTCCAGACGATCCAGTTCCCGTGGCGATTCAACATCGTGCTCGCGGTGGCGGCCGCTGCGACGTGCGCTCTCGCGGCGGGCGCCGCGCCCGGGCGCGGCGCACGCGCCGGCCGAGTCGCGCGCGCGGCGCCCATCTTCGTGCTCGTTGCCGTCTCGATCTTTCTCGACTGGAAGGCGATTCGCGACGGCGCCGTGACCCGCCATGCTCTCGAACCATCCCTCTCGCTCATGACGGTCGCGGCTGGCATGGATAATCAGGACCTGCGCCCGCGCACGGCGCGCTTCGAGATGTTCGAGGGCGCGTCACTCGCGACGCTCGCGGCGAGGGCCGAGCGCGCCCACGTCGTGAGCGGTTCGGGGAGCGCGGGGATCGCGGGCTGGGGGCCGCGCGACATCCACGTGCGCACGGATTCGCCCGACGAGATCCTCGTGGTTCTCGACCAGCTCTACTTTCCCGGGTGGCGCGCGCGCCTCGTCCCCACGGGAGAGCGGATCGACGTCTCGCCGGATCCTCAGTGGGGCCTCGCGATGCTCCGCGTGCCGGCGGGACGGCGCGAGGTCGTGCTCACGCCGACGGGCGGCGTGAGCGACCTGTGGGGCGCCGCGCTCTCCGCGCTCGCCGCGCTCACGCTCGTCGCGATCCTCGTTCGCGGCGCGCGCGCCCCTCGGGTCACACGTCAGGGCATCGCCCGGTAGCGCGTCGCCATCTCGGGTCGTCTCCACTGCTCGTAGAATTGCACGATGCGCTCGATGACTCTCTTCTTCATTCGTGGCGTCGGACTCGAGTCGGTTTCGAGAACTTGACCTGCCCCCGATTGCAGTACCACTGGTCAAGTGAGTCCGACAGCCATCTTGAGCTCGAACGCTTTCGGTGCGGGAGGGCGGTACCCCAGAGAGCTGTGGGGCCTGGCCGTGTTGTCGTCCCGCCCGTAGATCTGACTCAGGATAAGCGCCTCATTCATGTGTAGAAGATCTCTCCGTTGAGTAACTCGTCCCGGAACTTCCCGTTGAACGACTCGACGCAGCCGTTCTCCCACGGGCTCTCCTTCTCGATAAACGGCGTCCCAACTCCCACTCGAGCCAATCACTCCCGGACGGCCTTCGCCGTGAACTCCGGTCCGATGTCGCACCGCAAGTGCGCGGGCGTCCCTCGACTCACGAACAACTTCGCCAGACGGTCGAGCACGTCGTCCGCCGTCATCCGACGCCCGACGGCGATCGCCAGACACTCCCGCGTGTACTCGTCCACGACCGTCAGGAACCGTAACGGCCATCCATCGTGCGTCCGGTCCTGAACGAAGTCTTACAACCAGGGGTGGTGCTCGTGCTCGGCCCGTAGCCGCACGCACGAGCCGTCGTTGTGCTGAGGGACCGTGAGCGGAACGGTACCGGACCGGCGCTGCAGCGGCTCGAAGATGTTGTAGTGAGACGCGAGTTGTCGAGCAAGGCCGGCGGCCGAGCCCGGCGCTCCCGGTCCGCCGTGGAGAACGACGAGATCCGCTCCCTGCGGGCCGTGGCGGCGAGATTGGATTGGCTCAAACGGGTGAAGAAGGGCCTCTTGTCTGGCTAACGATCCGGCTCAGCCGCGGGTGCGCCCGGAAAGATTTCGCGCCCGAGCGCCGACGCCAGCACGCGCCCGACGGCGGCATCCACGCGTTAGGCCGATGGCCCGCGACTCCGAATTGTGTGCATCGCACCGACGCGACCTTCGAGCACGAGCCAGGCAGCCAACGCCGCGGCCTTTTGCTCCGCACGCCACGGACCAACAATCGACCGTCCGAGTACTGCCAGCCTAGCGCGGAGTTGCCGCTCGGGCTGCTTTAAGATCTCGGCTGCCCGCGCATAGAGATCTCGGTCGCGCCAGATCAGACACGCCAATCCGCTGCGAATCGCGGCATCCTCGACCACTCTACGAAACAGCTGGCCCTCGAGCGCGTGAATTCGAATATGGGCGTTCGTGATGCGCTCTGGATCGATGAGGCTGCCGACGACAATGCCTGTGCCAGCAATGTTGTGTCCGGCAGCCCCGTAGTCCCGGATCAAGCCGGCCACAGACCGCCGTCCGAACCGCTTCACGGAGCCGACCAAGCGCGAGAGTTCGGCGCCCCTACGTCGCGCGGTTGCGAACCCAGCATGAAATGGCTGACGAGAATCAGGGGCCGCCGGATCGCTCAAGTCAAGCCTGCGGCTGTCTAGCACCCGGGGCGATGCCGCCGATCCTGTGAGAAGCGCAGCGCTGGCCCAGCCGGATTTCACCGTGAAGCCAACGGCACTCTGAGATCGTCTCTGTCCCTCGGGCATGTCGCGTTCCATTGTCCATCCAGCGGCCAACGCTCCGCATAACCCGCGGCAGGCGAACGCGAATGTGTGCCCGCTGCGATCTCGCCGCCTGCCGGCGGGTTCAGGCGGTTGTTCGGGGGCCCCTCAAGAGTCCTTGGCGATGACGGTTCCCTGGAAGGATGCGACTTTCTTTTCCGGCGAAATCCAAGTCGTGTGGACGCGCCCCTTCTCGAAGTCCACGACCTGGGTGACCACGGACGTGTCCTTCTCCTGCCACCAGACGAAGTACACGGCAGGCCGGATCGCCGCGAATCCGTACTCCTCCTCAGCCTTGACGCCCACTTCGGGTCCCTTGATCTGCTCCCAGGCGAGCCTGCGGTCGGAGAGATACCGCACGCTAACGACGAAATCACCGTAGTCGAACAGATACGCCTTGCCGACCTTCTCCATCTTCACCTCGATCGTGGTCTCGCGTCGCGCGGCTCCCGAATCTGGAGCCTGGGCGAGTCTAACATGCTCGGAAACCATCCACATCATCACGATGGAAACAATGAGTACTCGAAGCATCACGCTACCCCCGTTGTTCGCCTAACGCTCGGCCTCAGCGGCGGCGCGCAGCGCCGTCCGCCGCAACCGGTTGATAGGCCGGCTCTATTTGTACTGCGTTTGCCTGCGCGTCGGTGTCGCAGGCTTCGGCGCGTCAGCTGCGCGCCGCACGTCGTCGTGGGTGAAGACCGCGAAAACAAACGGCTGCGCTTCGAGGAAACGAGCCAAGTCGCCCAAGGTCAGACCGAGAAGCAACAGCCGGTCCTCATCGACGAACATCTGCGCGTTTTCCGGTTCGTAGGCTGTTACGAGCTGCTTCGCCTCTGGATCAAACTCCTGGTGCAGCAGATCTACCAGCTCGGGTGCGAAGTGTCGGCGCTCCGGCGGTGCGGAGGGCATCCCGTGGTCAGCGGTCGCCGCCAGCAGATAGTTCCTTCCAACTTTAACCGCGAGCGCGTCGATGATTCGCGCCAGATTGCGGTCCATTTCGCCCAGCGTGAGGCGCAGCTCGTTCGAATCCGGCCCGTAGCGGTGCCCCACGAAATCCGCGCCTTTGTAGTTCAGCAGAAGAAGGTCTGCGACACCGTCTTCGCCCAGCGGCTCGTGCTCGATCATGGCAATCATCGCGTCGGCTTCGAAGGCGGGGAAGAACGCCGAACGGCGCACTGCCGCAGGGGAATCGACTCTGTGATGCAGCCATTCGCTCTCCGCCGACCACAGTGTGCTCGCATTGCGATCCTTCAAATAGTCAGGCAGCCGGAAACAGTCGGGGTTCGAGTGCCAGGCACCGGTCGCCTCGTCGTAGCTGACGAGCACGACCGGCGCGCCATTCGGCTGACACGCTCCGTGGCCGGCGAGCGGCGTCGCCGCTCGGTCGATGCTGCCTTGCGCCAAGACGATCGCGCGGCCTGACGTGGTGAGTTGCCATACGTCTGCAAGCGTCAGTGCCATCAGAGCCTGCGGCATCATTCCCCCGAACAGGTCTTGGCGCCGCCGCTGGAAGCGGTCATGAATGTTATTGACCGTGACGCCGTGGATACACGGATCGGTGCCGGTCGCGATCGTCGAGTGTCCGACCGCAGTGTTCGTAGGCAGAAAGTTGACGTGCGCCTGGCTGAACCACGCGGCGCGCCGGCGTAGCGCGGAGAGCGTCGGCATGACATCGGCGTACCGATCGAAGTAATCGCGCCGCATGCCATCCAGAACCAGGACGAAGACGACGCGCGGTCGGGCAAAGCCAGGGCGTAAAACCGGCAATACACGGCCTGTCGCGGTTGGCGGCATCGCTATGCCCAGCGCAGCCGCAAGCGTTGGCGCAAGGTCCTGCTGCACGGCTGGCATAGAATACTCTCCCGTTCTCACTGCGGGGCCCGCAAACATCAGCGGGATCGAGACGTCATACGTCCACGGGGAGCCGTGCATGTACGCCACGTCCGGGTCAGGCCTCGTGATGAAGTCGCCTTCCCGCGGCACGATCAGAAGTTGGCCAGTTCGTCCGGGAAAGTATGCCCGAGCGAACATCTCTAGGAAGCGCTGTCGCGCGGCGACATCGGCCGACGCCGTACGTCGGATTCGAGGCGCGTCGCTGCCAGAAGATCGCTCGGCCTGCCGGCCTGAAACCGTGCAAGCCATCGCGACCAGAGACAGGACGAGCAGGACGGCACCGCACGCGGTCGACCTCGAGGAGATGGCAAAGGTTGACGGCGGCATCATGGCGCCAGCTTCACTTCAGACCGGACGACAGTGTCGGGACCCGATCCGACCACGCTGCCTGCGTCATCACCGTGTCGACTTCCGCCTTTGAGGACACGTTGTGCCCCAATGTAAACTCCGTTGGGCTTTTCTTACCGGGTGCGAGACCAGAATCATGCGCGATGCTCTTGCGCGGCCAGAGCGCAAGCCGCAAACCCGCCTGGAGATCGATGAAGACGACCGCCCCATACTCGAACTCCTGGCCGACGATCCCTTCAGTTGAGAGAGCAAGACCGTCTCGATAGAAGCGCAGCGACTTCTCGAGGTCATCGACGCCGATGGTGATTACAGTGATCCTTGGTTTCATGCGCGGGCTCCCTTTGAGGCATAACTAAGGATTAGACTGCCTAATGATCCCACGTTAGGCTGCGAGCCTCGCAGGACTAACGGCGGGCCATCGACTCGGAACATCCACGGAGGTTTCGGCAGCGCTTCGCGGCGGCCGGTTGATCAAAACGCTGACCGCCGCGTTGGGGCCACGCGCCACGTCAGCCTAACACGAAAGGCCGCTTCCGTGCCCATCGAGAGGGCCGCGGCCCGGCGCGCGGCCCCTCCGAGCGCGCCCACCCCGTCGCCGAGGGCGGGTCAGCCGCGTCCGCCGGCTCTCGTGAAGAGCGCGCGCGAGCCCCCCTCCCTTGTGCTAGACTCCTCTTCGGTCGATCATCGATCGACGGGCTCCGGCCGGCGGCGCCGGGGCCATGAGCATTCACAGCCGCACGAAGGCCCGAACCTCGCGAGGCCCTGTGAGCCCCGCGAGAGAGGAGACCCTGTGAGTCTCCTCGGAAAGGCGCCTAACATGTCCCGCTCCGGCCAGCCAGGCACCCGCCTGCACGATCCGTTCGGCGCGCGCGCTCCGCTCGCCACCCCGCAAGGCTCCGCGACGATCTACCGCCTCGACCGACTCGAGAAGGCGACCGGCGCGCAAATCGCGCGCCTCCCGTTCTCGATCCGCATTCTCCTCGAGGCGCTCCTGCGCACGTGCGACGGCCGCGAGGTGACCGAGGAACACGTCCGCGCGCTCGCCGGCTGGGACGCGAAGGACCCGGCGCGCTCCGAGATCCCGTGGAAGCCGGCGCGCGTCCTCCTGCAAGATTTCACCGGCGTCCCGTGCGTCGTGGATCTCGCCGCGATGCGCGCGGCCGTCGCGCGACTCGGCGGCGATCCGAAGGCGATCAACCCGCTCGTGCCGGTCGATCTCGTGATCGACCACTCGGTGCAGGTGGACGTCTTCGGAACCGCGGTCGCGTTCCGCCGGAACGCGGAGATCGAGTTCGAGCGCAACCGCGAGCGCTACGAGTTCCTGCGTTGGGGGCAGCAGGCGTTCGCGAACTTCCGCGTCGTGCCGCCGGCGACCGGGATCGTGCACCAGGTGAACCTCGAGTTCCTCGCGCGCGGGGTCGTGAGCGCGCCCGACACGCGCGCGGACGGCGCGGGCGCCGGGCGCGGCGTCGTCCTCTTCCCGGACACGCTCGTCGGCACCGACTCGCACACGACGATGATCAACGGGCTCGGCGTCCTCGGGTGGGGCGTCGGCGGGATCGAGGCCGAGGTCGTGATGCTCGGCCGGCCGTTCTACCTGGTGACGCCCGAGGTGATCGGCTTCCGGCTTCGCGGCGAATTGCGCGACGGCGTGACCGCGACCGACCTCACGCTCACCGTGACGCAGATGCTCCGCAAGCGCGGCGTCGTCGACAAGTTCGTCGAGTTCCACGGGCCGGGCCTCTCCGCGATGTCGCTCCCCGACCGCGCGACGATCGCGAACATGGCGCCCGAGTACGGCGCGACCTGCGGCTTCTTCCCCGTCGACGACGAGACGATCCGTTACTACGCGCGCTCCGGCCGCGCCGCGGAGGCCGCGCTCCTCGAGCGCTACGCGAAGGAGCAGGGGCTCTTCCGCACGGACGCGACGCCCGACCCGAAGTTCACCGACACGCTCGACCTCGATCTGGGCACGGTCGAGCCGTCGCTCGCTGGCCCGAAGCGCCCGCAGGACCGCGTGCCCTTGGGCGAGATGAAGCGCTCGTTCCGCAAGGCGCTCACCGCGCCCGTCAAGGAGCGCGGCTTCGGTCTCACGCAGGAAGAGACCGGGCGCAGGGCGCGCGTCTCGATGGCGGGTCCCACGAGCGATGCGAAGGCGGCCGCCGTCGCCACGGCCGACGAGGACGTGGAGATCGGCCACGGCGCCGTCGTGATCGCCGCGATCACCTCGTGCACGAACACGTCGAACCCGAGCGTGATGCTCGGGGCCGGGCTGCTCGCGCGGAAAGCGGTCGCGCGCGGCCTGCGCGTCCCGACGTACGTGAAGACGAGCATGGCGCCCGGCTCGAAAGTCGTGACCGAGTACCTGCGCGAGTCGGGGCTCCTCGCCGACCTCGAGGCGCTCGGCTTCGGGATCGTGGGCTACGGCTGCACGACGTGCATCGGGAACTCGGGGCCGCTTCCGCCGGCGGTCGCGGGCGCGGTCGCCGACGCGAACCTCATCGCGTCCGCCGTCCTCTCGGGGAACCGCAACTTCGAGGGGCGCATCCACCCGCAGGTGAAGGCCGCCTACCTCGCCTCGCCGCCGCTCGTCGTGGCGTACGCGCTCGCGGGGACGACCGACATCGACCTCACGAGCGAGCCGATCGGCGCCGGGAAGGACGGGCGGCCCGTCTTCCTCCGCGACATCTGGCCGTCGGCGCGCGAGGTCCGCGACGCCGTCGCGGCGTCGCTCAAGCCGGAGATGTTCGCGCGGACGTACGCGAGCGTCTTCGAGGGGAACGAGACGTGGAACGCGGTCCCCGTCGCCGGAGGGGATCTGTACGAGTGGGATCGCGAGTCCACGTACATCCAGGAGCCGCCGTACTTCGCCGACTTCCGGCTCGCGCCGGACCCGATCGCGCCGATCCGCGGCGCGCGCGTCCTCGCGATCGTGGGCGACTCCGTGACGACCGACCACATCTCGCCCGCGGGCGACATCGCGCTTGACAGCCCGGCGGGACGCCACCTCGAGCAGCGCGGCGTCACGAAGGCGGACTTCAACTCGTACGGGTCGCGCCGCGGGAACCACGACGTGATGGTGCGCGGGACCTTCGCGAACATCCGCCTCAAGAACCGGCTCGTGCCGGGGAGCGAGGGGAACGTGACGACGCATTTCCCGAGCGGGATGCGGATGGCGATCTACGACGCGGCGATGGAGTACGCGAAGGCGGGGACGCCGCTCCTCGTCATCGCGGGCAAGGAGTACGGCGCCGGCTCGTCGCGCGACTGGGCCGCGAAGGGGACGCGCCTCCTCGGCGTGCGCGCGACAATCGCCGAGTCGTACGAGCGGATCCACCGATCGAACCTCATCGGGATGGGGGTCCTACCGCTCCAGTTCCGCGACGGCGAGAGCGCCGAGTCGCTCGGGCTCGGCGGCGCCGAGACGTACGACATCGAGGGGATTTCGGATGCGATCCGACCGGGCCAAGAGGTGACCGTGCGCGCGCGGCGCGAGGCCGAACCGCCGATCACGTTCGCCGCGCGGGCCCGGCTCGACATTCCGGTCGAGATCGAGTGCTACCGGAACGGAGGGATCTTGCAGACCGTGCTGCGCGATCTCCTGAAGGCGGGCCGGGGCTAGCGCCAGCCGTGCGCGCCGCGCGGAGCGGGCCGCGCCGCGCCGCGCTCTATCGCAGGAGCGTGACCCGCGCCTCGCTCGATCCGCCGTCCCAGGCGGCGCGCGCGACGTAGACGCCGGGGGCGAGGGCCGCGCCCCGGTCGTCGCGACCGTCCCAAGCCAGGAACGCGCGGCCCGCGGCCCTCCGCCCCTCGTGGGTCCTCCGCACGCGGCGCCCGGTGAGATCGTAGATCGAGAGCGTGACGTCAGCCTCGCGCTGAAGGTCGAGAACGAAGCGCGCCGTGCCGCGCGACGGGTTCGGCCAGGTCTCCAGGAGCGCGCGCGGCGCGGTCCCCGCGGCGGCGCCCTCGACGCCCGTCCCGCCGGTCCCGAGCAGCAACGCGCGGACGATCGCGGCCCTCCCCTCGGGCGTGCTCCACAACCGGTGCGGCGTGTTCGGGACGTACTCGACGATCCGCGCGCTCGTGATCACGTCGGCCCACGTGAGCCCCATCGGGATCGACGCGCCGCAGTCGAGCGCGCCGAAGAGGATGTGCACGAGCGTCGTCGGGTAGTCGAGGACGGCCTCCTCGTTCACGACGCTCTGGTTCCGCAACTCGGCGGCCGTCGGAGTCGGGCCGCACTGCGCGCAGACCGGGTTCGTCGGTCCGATCGAGCAGGCCGGCTCCCCGCACTGGAGGAAGCCCGGCGGGACGATCGTGTCGCAGATTGCGAGCCACTCGGCGGGCGGCGGCTGCGGGCACGCGTAGTCGAGGCGTCCGAGCGGCGGGCCGGACGTCGGGACCGCGACGTCCAGGATCGCGCCGCGCCCCCACGATGTGAGTGCGAATCCGATCTCGGCGGACCCTCCGGAGTTCCCCGACGCGCAGAATGCGCCCGCCGTGTGGATGTTGTCGTGCACCCACGTGATGAGCGTCGCGTACCGGCAAGACCCCCAGCGCGTCTTCGCGTCACCGGAGAACCATCCCGGGTTCGCCCACTTCCGATCGACGATCCGGAAGCCGCGCGCGGCGAGCTCGGTGAACAAGGCCTGCCCGTCGGCCTGAGCGCCGTAGAACTCCGTGCCGGACCCGCCCGTGCCGAACACCACGGTCCCGCGCAGCCCGACGCCCGAGTCCGGCTCGGTGATCCGGAGCGAGCAGACGATCGGGTTCAGGCTGTCGCACTCGACGAGGACGCTCCGGCACGTCGTGTTGGGCAGCGGCCCCGGCCCGTCCAGGCACGTGTCCGCGAGCAGCGTCACGGCGCCGAGCTGAGTCGGGTCGTCGAGGCAGCTTTGGGCCCGCGCGGTCTCCGCGATGTTGGGCAGTGACCAAATGCAGACCAACGCGAGTGGGATCAGGGTGCGCCGCGCTCTCATGGGAGACCTCCTCGCGGATGGTGGGGAACGGCCATTGGTGATTCTAACGGAACCGCGAAGGCGTCGTCCCCGCCAGGCGCGCGGGACTACTCTTTTTTCTTCCCGCGTCCGCCGCCGTGGGCTCCGCGCCCCAGCGACAGTCCCTCTCCGTCGGCCGCGATCACGAGGAGGAGGAGGATGAGCGCGACGGACTGGAGCGTTCCGCCGAGCGCTCCGGAGAGCCCGGCGCCCGGGGCGGGCGCCGCGGACGCGAGGCCGATGACCGCGATGAGGACCGCGCCGAGGCAGGCGGCCGGCGCGAGCAGGAGCCCCGAGAGAAGCGAGAGCCCGAGCCCGAACTCGGCGATCGCGACGGCCCAGGAGAGGAGGTGCCCGTTCGGGATGACGATCTCCTGAAGGAACGAGCGGAAGAAGGAGAACGCGTGGCCGCCGGCGAGTTGCTCGGTCGTCCAGTGCGCGAGGCTCCCCGGCGCGGTGAATTCCCCGCCGAGGATCTTGTCGCCCCCGAACACGAGGAAGTAGAGCCCGAGGACGATCCGGGCGAAGACGCGGGCGGCGCGTTGGATCGGCATGACCCCTCCCTCCCCTCACGAACGGCGCGCCGCGCGACCGGGGAGAGCGCGAGCGTGCCGGCGGCCACGGCGGTCGCGCGGACCGGGCATTCTAGCACGAACCGACGAGCCTCGCCGCCGCCGATCCACGCCATCGATCCTCGACCGCGGGCGCGTTGACGGCGGCGATCGGCGGAGTCTAGAGTAGAGGGGTTTTCCGACGAACGATCCCTTCCCCGATCGAAAGGACCGAAGCCCGATGCCTCCCGCCGAACCCAGAGCCGTCGCTCCTATCGCCCGCGCGCGCGCGTCGCACGTCGCGCTCGCCTGCCTGGCCCTCCTCGCCGCGGCGCTTCGACCCGCGCCCGTCGCGGCCGACGGCGCCGATCATGATTTCGCGCGCTACCTGAACATCCGAGCCGCCTGGGATCCTTCGTTCTCGCCGGACGGCCGAACGATTGCCTTTCTCTCGAACATCACCGGGGTCGCGCAGGTGTTCCGCGTCCCGGTCGAGGGGGGGTGGCCCGATCAACTGACGTTCTTCGAGGACGGAGCGAACAGCGCCGACTACTCGCCCGCCGCGGCCGAGCTCCTCGTCGCCCACGACAAGGGAGGTAGCGAGAAAGACCAGTTCGTGCGGATCTCCGAGACCGGCGCGGAGGCGTTCCCCATTGACGCGGACACGGCCGTGATCCACGTCTTCGGCGGCTGGTCCTGGAAGGGCGACCGCATCGCGTACGCCTCGAACGCGCGCGAGGAGCGGCACTTCGACGTCTACGTCGCCGACGCGCGCACCGGGGCGACGCGGCGGATCCTCACGAGGGAGGGCACGAACTACGCGGCGGGCTGGTCGCGCGACGACCGCCACATCGTCGTGACGCGGAGCAACACGAACCAGGACAACGATCTCTTCCTCGTCGACGTCGCGACGGGCGACACGACGCTCCTCACCAAGCACAAGGGGACCGCGCAATTCAACAGCCCGCGTTTCACGAGGGACGGCCGCGCGCTCTACGTCATAAGCGACCTCGATCGCGAGTTCCTCAACCTCGCGCGGATCGACCTCGCGACGCGCAAGCTCCGCTTCCTCGAGGACAAGCCGTGGGACATGAGCCTTCTCGCCTTGTCCGACGACGGCCGCGTGATGGTGAAAGGCTACAACATCGACGGGTACACGGAGCTCCACATCGTGGAGCTCGAGACGGAGCGGGAGATCCCGCCGCCGAAGACGGCGCCCGGCGTGATCTCGAGCGTCACGTTCTCGCGGGACGGGAAGAAGATCGCCTTCACGCTGAACGCGCCGAACCAGCCCGCGGACGTGTGGGCGTACGACCTCGACAGCGCGGCGCTCGCGCAGGTCACGCGCTCGACGCTCGCCGGCATCCCGCCCGAGACGTTCGTGTCGCCCAGCGTCGTTCGCTTCAAGTCATTCGACGGCCTCGAAGTCCCGGGACTCCTCTACCTCCCGCTGGGCGCCGAGAAGGGCGACCGCTTGCCCGTCATCGTCAACGTCCACGGCGGCCCCGAATCGCAGGCGACGCCGGTCTTCTCGAAGGTCGCGCAGTACTTCCTGCACCGCGGATACGCCGTCTACTACCCGAACGTCCGCGGCTCGACCGGATACGGGAAGCCGTACACGCATCTCGACGACGTGCGGAAGCGGATGGACTCCGTGAAGGACCTCGCGGAGGCGGCGCGGTGGCTCGCGCGCGAGGGCTACGCGGACGAGAAGCGAATCGCCGTGATGGGCGGCTCCTACGGCGGCTACATGACGCTCGCGGCCCTCACCACGAACCCGGAATTGTGGGCGGCCGGCGTCGACATCGTGGGGATCGCGAACTTCGTCTCGTTCCTCGAGAACACGGGCGCATACCGGAAACACCTGAGAACTCCGGAGTACGGCGACCCGGCAAAGGACCTCGAGTTCCTGAAGGCGATCTCGCCGCTCACGCACGTCGATCGGATCGTGGCACCGCTCATCGTGATCCAGGGCGCGAACGATCCGCGCGTCCCGCGCTCGGAGGCGGAGCAGATCGTCGCGGCGGTGAAGGCGCGCGGCGGGACCGTCGACTACCTCCTGTTCGAGGACGAGGGGCACGGCGTCTCGAAGATCCCGAACCAGATCAAGGCCTACACGCGCATCGGCGACTTCCTCGACCTTTCTCTCGGTCCGCGGATCGAGAAGAAGAAAGGATGACCGCGCGGGGGGCGGGGCGCGGCGCCGCCCGCCCGCGAGCCGGCCTGATCGGCTGCGAGCTCGCACTCGCGCTCCGCTGGGCGCCGCTCGCGATCGTCGCGGCGCTCACGATCTTCTCCGCGTCGAATCGAATCCGGCTCACGCGCGGGCTCGAGTACTTCGACCCGCGGAACGGCGACTGCCTCTTCTGGACGGAAGGCGCCGTCCAGTTCCGCTACGCGCGGATGGTCGCCGAGGGGACGCCGATCCCGGAGCGCGACGTCGCGCTGCAATGGCCGGAGGGCGTCGCGCCGCGCGCGCACTTGTGCCTTCTCATGGAGCGGTGCGTCGGCGCGTCGTATCGCACGCTCGCGCGGCTCTTCGGGCGGCCGGCGTTCCACGTGTGGGCCGCGTACGCGCCGCACGTCTTCGCGGCGCTCGCGGTGCCGGCGGCGTTCGCGATGGGGGTCGCCGTGTGGGGGAGCGCGTGGGCTGGCGCGCTCGCCGCGACGCTCTACGCGTGCTCGCTCGCGACCGTCGCGCGCTCGATCGGGTCGTTCGGGCACGAGGACTTCGCGCTGCCGTTCCTGTTCGCGGCGGCGGCGTGTCTCGCGCGGATCGTCGGCGCGTCCGGTTCGTCCCTCTCGTCCGGATCGACCCTCTCGTCCGGCTCGATCAGATCGTCTCGTCCGTCTCGTCCGTCTCGAATCGATGGTCCGCTTTCGGCGCTCTCTCTCGCGATCGGGCTCGGGTCGTGGCAGTTCGGGCGCTTTGCGTTCCTCGTGTTGGTGGTGGCGCTGGGCGCGCGACTGCTCGTCGCGCCCGGCGACGCGCGCGCGCGGGTCGCGCGCGCCCTCGCGTGGGCGACAGCCGGCGCGCTCGCCGCCGGGGTCGCGTTCGAGGTCCTGCGCGCCTCACGCTTCCTCCTCGCGCCGCCGTTCCTATTGGCGGTGGCGCTGCTCGCGAGCCACCTGCTCGAGCGGCGCTCCAGCGCCTCGCTTCCGGTCCGGATTCCCGCCGCCGCGCGCCGCCTACTCGTCGCGCTCCTCGTGTTTGCACCGCTCCTCTCGCTCGCGTCCCGCTTCCCGGCGGAGAAGGAAGGCTACGCGCACGTCTACGCGCTCTTGCTCGCCAAACTTCGCTTCCTCGGCGTGAAACCGGAAGACCCCGCGCTCCTCTTGCCCGAGGCGCGCTCCCTCTGGATCGAGGACTTCGCGAGCCCGTCGGCCTACCTCGTCGTCGCGATGTTCGGCGCGCCCGCGCTCCTCGCGGGAGCGGCGCTCCGATCGCGACTCTCCGCCTCGCGCCGCGCGCGCATCGTCGACCCCGAGCGCCCAGTCCGTGATCCCTCCAACGCCGATGGCCTCGCGTTCCTCCTCCTCCTCGTCCTTTTCTGGGGCGTCTCGTTCCTCCTCGTGAAGCGCCTCTTCGTGTTCTTCGCGTTCTTCCTCGCCGTGCTCGCGGGCGGCGCGGTGTTCGCAGCGTTCGCGCCGCGGAAGGGGGCCCTCGCGCGGCTCCGCGCGCTCCCGCTCGTCATCATCCTCGCCGCGATCGGACTCGAGGCTCACAAAGTCGTCGCGCACGGGCGCGACAGCGCGGTGACGACGGCGATTCGCCGCCTCCTCAAGCGGAAGACGGAAGCGCTGACGATCCCCAATTGGCATGCGAACGACCTCGCGACCGTCGAGTGGATCCGGAATCGCACCCGTCCGGAGGACGCGTTCGTCGCGCGGATCGGCGCGAGCCCGATGGTCCTCACGTATGCCGGACGGCCGGTCGTTCTCCACTCGAAGTACGAGGTGCCGGGGGTCCGCGCGCGCGCCCGCGCGTTCGACGAGGCGCTCTACGCCAGCGAGGCCGACCTGTACCGCTTCTGTCGAGTGCGCGGCGCGACGTACTACCTCCACGAGTCGCGCGTCGCGCTCGAGGCGGGGCCCGATTCGGAGCGTTACGTCGGCTGCGCGCGGAGGCTCCGCACGTCGAGCGCCGCGTTCCGCCTCCAGTTCGCCGGCGGCGAGAGCCGCTACTTCCGGCCGCTCTTCCGCAACATGTCGTACTGTGTGTATCGGGTCGTCGATCCGGCCGACACAGTCGCGGCGGGGGGCGCGGCGCCTGGCGTTGCGGAGGGCGCGTCCGATGCTGGGCGCGACGCCGCACCGCTTCCGCCACAGCCGATCCAAGAGATCGCGCGCTTCGGCGGCCAGTCTCTCGATGCAGAGTTTTTCGACGACGGCGCGACGGCCGGAGTTGTGGCGGTGATGGAGGAAGCGATCGCTTTCCTCGTCGGCGCGCAGGCGGAAATCGGCGCGCGCCGCTACGAGCGCGCGCTCCCGCTCCTTGAGCGCGCCCACGCGATCAACCCGTCGCTCGCGGGCGTGAACACTTACATGGGGCTCGCGCTCGCCATGCAGGGCGACAACTCGCGAGCCCTCGAATTCTGCGAACGCGAGATCGCGGTCTCGCCCGACCTCTCGCTCGCGTACGCGAACCTCGGCTTCGTCGAGGCGAACCTCGGGCGCTACGAAGACGCGCGCGCCCACCTCGAGCGCGCGATCGCGCTCGACTCGACGAACCCCGGCCCGCGCGCGATGCTCGCGCAGGTCGAGGCGATCGAGCGCGCGCGCTCCTCGGCGGCGCCCGCGGGACAGGCGGCGAACGGCCCGCACTGAGCCGCCCCTGGAAGCATCATGGCCGAAGCTCCGGCCCATGGGCCGAGCCAGGGCGCTTCGTAACTATTTAGCTCCTGTCGAGACGGGGGACTACACGGGGGGCAACCGGCGCTTTTGGGGAATGTATCGCTGTGTCCGCTGCGGCGGTGGCATCATCGCCGCCGCGCGCGGGGACCGTGGCGCCACAATCGCGATCTACCCGACCGAGACCGTGATCGATGAGACGATTCCACACCCAGCACGCGAGTATCTTGCCCAAGCGCAGGACTCGCAGCACTCCCCCGCTGGTGCCGTCATGCTCGCCGCCAGCGCGGTGGCGCCATGCTGAAGGCCAAGGGTTTGCGAAAAGGCAAGCTCGGTCAGCGTACCGACCGGGCTGCCGCCCGGCATCTGATCACGGAAGACATGGCGAAATGGGCTCACAGGGTGCGGCTCGATGCCAACGAACCTCGCCACGCAGACGAAAAGAGACCATTACCCTCTGCCGAAGATGGCCGGCGATCGCTGGACTTCGCCCTTGCACTTGCTCAGTTCCTCTTCGTTCTCCCCGCGCGCGTGGAAGAAGGACTCAAAGCCGTTACCAAGGAGGCTCCATAGCTTCACCGATCCACCAGAGCGCTCCAGTTTTGCACAAGGGTCAGCGGCACCGGCTTCGTTTGCGGCGAGATCACGAGGAACCGCTGCCCGTCGGGGGTCACATCGTAGGGCGAGATCTGGCCCCAGACGATGTCGGACATTACCATCTGGAAGAGTGGCGCAGGTGCGCCGATCTCGAGCCCGGGCTGGAGCTGAACTTCGGTGGCCATCACGGTCCAGCTGGGCGCCAGGAAGAACAGCTCCCGCCCGTCCGCGCGCCAGCGCGGCTGCATTCCTCCCGCCCGCGACACGCGCGTGAGATGATCCCCGGCGGGAAACGCCCTCACGTAGATCTCGAAGGACCCGGTCTCGTTCGAGGCGTACGCCATCCAGCGGCCGTCGGGAGAGAAACTCCCACCAAATTCATCAGCCGCGCCGGCCAGAAACGGCTTGAGTTGGTGGTCCACAAAGTCGAAGTAACCGAGGTCGGTCCCAGTCGTCGCGCCTCCGAAGTGCGAGATCGCCAGGTAGCGGCCATCGCGGGACCAGTCCTCGATCCCGCCCACGTCCTTGCAGATCTCAATCGCTTGTCCAGCGGGGATCGAGTACTCCCTGACCGCACCATCGTTCATTTTGATCGCGGCGCGATCTCCGCTGGGTGACCAGACGAGTCCCACGGCCTCGCCACCCTTGCTCATCTCCATCGTAAGCCGCGTTGGCACACCCGTGGCGATGTCGAAGATCCAGGTGTCGTCGTCGGGATTGACCGCAACGCGGCGGCCATCCGGCGAGATGCGCGCGTACCAGTACCCGCCGACCTCGCCGAGGCTTCCCACCTGATTTCCCGCGCGGTCCACCCAGACCAAGCGGCTCGGGTAGTCGTTGCGGGCCTCCGGCGGGTTGACGACGAAGGCCGCCGTGCCCGCCCGTGACACGCTGAACGTGGGCCAATTGGCCGGGCACGGAACCTGTTCCATGAGCATTTCCCGCGCGCCGAGCGCGCGACACGTTCCGAGATCCGTGCGCTGGACGACTAGGGTCCGATCCGGGTAGAACCAGAGCACGAGCCTGTCACCGGGAGTCCATTCGACCCCGTCAGCCCCGCCCGTGTCGGCGACTTCCCTGCCCGGACCGGGCTTGTCCAGCGAGGCGAGATAAACGGATGACTGCGCGCCCTGCCAGTGAATGTAAAGGAATCTCTGGCCATCCGGCAGGAAGCATGGAGAAGACATCCCGTCGATGGGCATCCGTGTGGGCTCGCCTCCCGAGGCCGGGACGCGGGAAATCCCTCCGTAGACGTCGGGGAAGAGGATGACGCCGTTGCTTCCCCAACTGCCGCCCATGAGGCCGGCCCGGCAGATCACCTGGACGGGGCCGCCGTCGGCGGACACGCGCCTGAGCTGGCCGCCGGCGTAGAAGGCGATCGCCCTGCTGTCAGGCGACCAGAATGGGTAGACCGCGTCGTCGGTGCCGGGGATCGGCGCGGCATCCGAGCGATCGAGGCGGCGCAGCCAGATCTGGCGCTCGGCCTGCGCGGAGAGCGAGACGAAGGCGAGCTTTCGGCCATCGGGCGAGAGGGCGAAGCCGTCGCGGAAGCAGTTGACCGAGTTTGCGGGGGGCAGGATGTAGCTGACGACAAGCTCCGGCGCGACCGGCCCCCATTGCAGCGCCATCGCCAGGGCGACCGCGCCGACAACGGCCAACCCCGCAACGCCCCAAGCAAGAGTCTCGCGCCACGTCCGCCGTGGCACTCTGCCGGGGCCTCCCTCGGCCACTTCTGACACAGTTCCGAGGTCGAATGCCAGGTCTCGTGCCGACTGGAATCGCCGATCGGCGTCCTTCTCCAGACAGTGCTTCACGATCCGCTCCAGCGCCGGCGGGGTGAGCGGCTGCAGCTCCGTGATCGAAGGCGGCTCGTGATGCATGATGGCCGCGATCAGGCTTGCCCGGCCCTCGCCTTCGAACGCCCGCTTCCCAGTCGCCATTTCGTACAGCACACACCCAAGCGCCCAAATGTCTGTCCGCGCGTCCGCCTCCTTTCCCTCCAGCTGCTCCGGCGCCATGTACTGGAACGTCCCGACGATCGCGCCCTCCACCGTCAGCGGAAGGCTCTCCGTGAGCGACTGGCCCAGCGTGTCCGCTGCCCACATGAGCCCCGATCCGCCTGCGGCCCGTGCGTCGCGCGCGAGGCCGAAGTCCATCAGCTTCGCGCCGCTCTTTGTCAGCATCACGTTCCCGGGCTTCAGGTCGCGGTGCACGATCCCCGCGCGGTGCGCCTTGTCCAAGGCATCGGCGATCTCGATCGCGTGGCGTAGCAGCGCATCCGTGGGCAGCGGGCCGCGCTCCAGCCGGGCGGCCAGCGTTTCACCCTCGACGAGCTCCATCACGAGGTAGTCGGTGTCGCCCTCACGGCCGATGTCATGGAGCGTGCAGATGTGGGGATGATTGAGGCTTGAGACGGTGCGCGCCTCGCGCTCGAATCGTGCGCGCAGGTCGGGTGAAGACGACAGGTGCTGGGGCAGCACCTTCACCGCCACGTCGCGCCCGAGCCTCGTATCCCGCGCGCGATAGACCTCACCCATACCGCCCGCGCCGAGCGGAGCACTGATCTCGTAGGGGCCGAGGCGGGTGCCAGCGGCGAGCGTCATCGGGCGTCTCCGGCGCGTGATTGTCGGGCGGGGAGCGTGCGGGGCCACCGGGGAGGAGAGGTACCCACGGAGGGTATCCTAATGGAAAGCGCGCGCGGATGGAACGGCGGCTGGCTCGTCGTCATAGTCCGTAGAGTCAAGTATACAGTGGTTCCCCAGCCGAGCCGGGAGCCTCCTGCCCCATAACTGCCCCGACGAATCGGCGGTAAGAGGCGATTCAGTCGTGCCCGGTGTACTTCCTCTCGCCCGCGCGGACGGCGACGGGGAGGTCGTTCCCCTCGGGCGGGAGCGGGCAGGTCGTGAACGGCGTGAACGCGCAGGGCGGGTTGTACGCCTTGTTGAAGTCGAGCACGACGCGGCCGTCGCGCGGCGGGTTCGCGTAGAAGCAGCGCCCGCCACCATAAGTCTCCACTTCGGTCGTCTGGTCGCTGAAGATGATGAAGAGAAGCGTGTCGGACGGCTCCTCGTGGACCGGCGTGAGCGTGCAGGACACGCCGTCGACCGTGAAGCGAAGGCGACCCGGCGCGGCCATCGAGTCGGCGTATCCCGCGATGTTCAGGACGGGAATCTTGCGGGGCGGATCGAAGGGTTCGAATCGCGCCTCGACTCGGTGCGACGGATCGATCGGATAGAAATCGATCCCCTTGAATCCCTTCCGCATCGTCGATTCGGTGTCGCGCATGCGGATCGCGAGGCGCTCGCCGCGCTTGATCGCGATGAAAGTCAGCCGGCCGACCCGGACCGTGTCGGGGCTCCCGGCGTCATCGGCGACGAGCGCGCGCTCGGTGACGCTGTGAGCGGCGCCGGCCGCGCCGGCCCCGCCCGCGGGCCGGATCTCAGTGCCCGGCTCGGCGCGCACGACGACGCGCTCCCGATCCCCCACGCGCTCAAGCCGGAACGATCCGGCCCGCGCCGGCGCCGAGCCCGCGGGCAGGACGATCGCGTTCGATGAGTCGGTCCCGAACGCGTTCTCCCCGGGCGAGAGCCAGTAGAGGCCCGCGACGGTCAGCCACCCGGTGTCGGATGTGAGGCGCTTGACGCGCGCGTCGCGCCACGCCTGGATCGAGTCCGCGTAGGTCTTCGGCGCCGCCGTGGAGTCCGGGGATGGCGCGGCGCAGGACGACGCTCCATTCTGCACCGCCGCTGCAAGCGCCGCGAAAAGCCCGAGGCGCGCGAGCCTCGCACCGATTCCTCTCATTCGAGCCATTATACCCGAACGAAAGGAGCCGGCGCCGGCTCGCTACGAGCCCCCGCGCCGGAGTTCCTCGAACCAGTTCACGATGACCCTGAAGGCGGGCAGGGGGCTTGCGGCGCCGGAGCGGCTCGTCGAGCCGGAAGTCGCCGACGGCGATGCGGACTCTTCATCGCGACTGGCGATCGCGACGAAATGCTGACCGTCGGGAGCGACATCGTAATCCCCTACGTCGGAGAACTGCGTTTCGAGGAGATTCCTCGGCTTTCCGAGAACAAGATCTGGCTCCATCGTCACCGGCACGACTATGAGCGCCGACCCCTTCCGATAGAAGAGCTCGCGACCGTCCGATCCCCAGCGGGGCGAGTGACCTCCATCGACCGAGATCTGCCGCCTCTCACCGCCCCCTGACACGCGTCGCGCATAGACCTGCTCTCGGCCGCTCTCGTCCGACACGTATGCAAGCCATCGGTCATTGGGCGAGAAGGTCCCATCGGACTCCCGGAATGGCGATTCGAGCAGAGGGCTGGAACGTCGGTCGCCATCAGGAGCCCAGACCCAGATGTCGTCGCCGGTGCTCGCTGAATACTCCGAGTAAGCCAGCAAGCGATCCCCGGATGACCACGAAGTGGCGTTGCCCGGAGCCTCGAGGAGGAGCTCCGCCGGCGAGTTTCCGTCGGCCGGCATCCTCCAGAGACCTTCGATCCCCCCGCGGTTGGAAGGGAAGGTCACGCTGTTCCCGGTGCGCGACCAGATCGCTCCATAGTTGTCCCAATCCGTCGTGAGACGGGTGACGGTCTGCCGGGCGAGCTCGTAGATCCAGATGCTCGCGTTGGCGCCGAAGACGCTCAGGGCGATCCGGCGTCCATCTGGAGAGAAACGCGCAGTCGCGTACGTTCGAGAGGGCAATGGAAGCGGCTGCACCTCCCCGTTTCGATCGAGCAGATACACTCCGGCGTGATAGTGCTCGGGCCCACCGGGCAGGTACACGAGCGTTCCGTTCTCCGAGACACTGAAATGCGCGCCACCGAAGCCGTCGGAGGTCACGACGCCGTCGAGGACCTGGTACGGCGTGCCCGTGACCTCGAGCGTTTTCACATCGAAAGGGACAGCCAAGAGACCCCCCGCGCGGGCGTAGACGATGTGTCCGGTCGGCACGTAACGGGGGTGCGTCCCGCCCTCGACGAGAACCCGGTACTTGCCCGTTTCCAGTGACAAGAGGGCGACACTCGCGTCGTCGTAGGTGGTGATCTTCGAGGAGCCCAAGGTGAAGAGGACACCTCTCGAGCCGGGGAGGACGTGGGGAAAACGGTGCGTCTTCTCGCTCCGCTCGCGGTCGGGAACCGTCAGATCTTCTGGGATCCCCCCTTCGGATGAGACCACCCGGATCCCGGTGGTCGCGGGCGCAAAGTAGATCCGGTCGTCGTCGCCCCAACTCGCGCTGCGGAAGTCGCTCGACGCGTCGCACAGAGTGACCGGCGCTCCCCCGCGGAGCGGCACTTTCTTCAATCTGCCGTTGCTCCCGTCGAGATACCCGATCCACTGACCGTCCGGGGAGAAGAAGGGGGCGAAACCGTTCTTCGTCCCCTCGATCGGAACGCAATCGAACCGATCGAAGCGGCGGAGAAAGAGTTGGGTTTGTCGAGAAACGTCGTCAGCGAGCCCGTGCTTCACGGTGACTTCTCTCGAGCCGGTGAAGACGAGCAGCGTGCCGTCGGGGGAGAGGGCGGCGCAGGAGTTGGACGGCACCGACACGATCGGCGTCGTTTCGGGAATCACGATGTCGAAGTGCGGGCTGGCGCGGGGGCCGGTCGGCACGGGAGGGGCCGATCGCGCGACGAGGAGTCCGGCGATCGTGGCGCCGATCGCCAAGCCCACCAGCGCCCATGAGATCGCCGCGGCGCGCCCCGCTCGCCGGGATCGCGCGGGAACGTCGGCGGTCTCCGCGGCCACGGACCTCCCAGCGAGAACCTCCTCGATCTCGATCCGCGCGTCGGCGATGTCGTGGAGGCGCTGGCCCGGTTCCTTGCGCAGGCACCGTCGGAGGAGATTCCGGACCCCCGCGGGAGTGCTCTCCGGGAGGCGGCCCCAGTCGGGCTCCCGATCGAGAATCGCCACGATGATGTCCGACGCCGTGTCCCCATGGAATGCGCGACGACCTGTCAACATCTCGTAGAGGAGGCAGCCGAAGGCCCAGACGTCGGTGCGACGGTCGATCGGCCGCCCGCGCGCCTGCTCGGGGCTCATGTACGCCGCGGTCCCGAGGATGACGCCGTGGAGCGTGCCGAACGTGGTCACAGTCGGAGAATGGGAGACATCCGGCTCCGCAGCGTCCGCGGCTGCGACCTTCGCGAGACCGAAATCGAGGACCTTCGCGTTGCCCTCCGGCGTGATCTTCACGTTGGCCGGTTTCAGATCTCGGTGGATGACCCCGCGTTCGTGGGCCGCTTCGAGGGCATGAGCGATTTGGCTCGTCTCCCGAAAGTGTGAAGCTGTCTATGAGCATGCGGCTGCAGATGTTGACCTCGACGTGCTTCGGCGAAGCCGCGGGTCCGTCACCGATCCGGCGGAGTGGCCTTCAGCCGGATGACGACTCCCCCTGCTCGCCCCGGGGTCCCCTACCCACCCAGGGCGGCAGGGAGGGGGGCACCAGTCGAAGTTCTTGGGCCGCATGGCACTCCATCGATCACACTTTTCGGAGACGAGCCAGCGATTTGAGCGGCAACCCGGAGGGCCTCTTCGGGCCGCATGGGGCCGGAGGCGAGTCGGGCCTCCAAATCCTCGCCGAGGACGACCTCGAGGACGAGGAAGCTCACGCCGCCCGCTTCTTCGAATCCGTGGATCGCGGCGATGTGCGGGTGGTCGAGCGACGCGAGCGTCCGAGCCTCGTTCCGGAAGCGAGAGACCCGCTCGGGGTCGCGCGCGAAGGCCTCGGGCAAGACCTTGAGCGCGACCTCGCGGCCGAGCTTCGTGTCGGTCGCGAGGTAGACCGTCCCCATTCCGCCTTCGCCGATCTTTCGCGCGATGCGGTAGTGAGCGATCTGCTGACCAGGCTCGAGCATCGTGACCGAAACCCTCTCGTCGAGCGAGATTCAAGTCCGAACGGCCAGAGTATTGGACCCGGCGGATTGGCCGTCAACGGCTCCCCGCCGGGACGTTCGGTCAGAAGTGGCGGTAGCCCGTCGGCGCGAGTGGTGCCTCCCGCCCGCCCGCGTCGCGCGCGACGACGGCGCGCGTCGCCGTCGCCTCGCCGATCGCGGTCGCGGGGGTCCCCGTTTCGGCGTGGAGCACGTGCGCGATCGCGTCCACGTCGTCCGCCGGGGCCGTGAAGATCAGCTCGTACTCCTCGCCGCTCTCGAGAGCGAGCGCCAGCGGGTCTCGGCCGAGCGCGCTGGCGACCGCGCGCGCGCACACGTGAACGGGAACCGCCGCGAGGTCGACCCGGAACCCGACGCCCGACGCCGCCGCGATGTGCCCGACCTCCGAAGCGAGCCCGTCCGAGACATCGATCATCGCCGTCGGATGGAAGCGCGCGGCGAGGAGCGCGGCCTCGGCGACGCGCGCGACCGGCGCGCGGTGGCGGAGGAGCGCGGCCGCGAACGCGGGGTCCGCGGCGCGCTCCGGCGCCTCGAGGAGGATCGTGAGCCCCGCGAGCGAGCCGCCGAGCGCGCCCGTCACAAGCAGGCGGTCGCCGGGGCGCGCGCCCGCGCGCGTGATGGGCGCCGCGCCCGCCGCCTCGCCCATCGCGGTGAGCGCGATCAGAATGCGCTCGGGCGACGCGATCGTGTCGCCGCCCGCGAGGTGCGCGCCATGCCGCGACGCGACTGCGAGGAGGCCGTCGAGGATCGCGTCGACCGTATCGACTGCGGTCGTGGGCGCCGCGCCGAACGTGAGGAAGAGATGCGTCGGCCGCCCGCCCATCGCCGCGATGTCGGAGATCGCGCCGGTCGCCGCCTTCGCGCCGATCTCCTCGGGAGCCGCGAAGTCGAGGCGGAAGTGGATCCCTTCGAGGTAGGCGTCGGTCGTGACGAGCGCGCGGCCCGACGGCGGCGTCGCGATGACCGCCGCGTCGTCCCCGATGCCGAGGATCGTCGCGGGATGCGTGACGCCGACCCGCGCGCGGATCCGCTCGATGAGCCCGAACTCACCGAGCGCGCGGAGATCCATCAGCCGCTCGAGGCGCTCGATCGCGGATCGAGGGGCGAGTGCCCCGCCCGCTCGTCGACCTCGCGGATCGCGGCGGGGAGATGCGCGAGGATGTCGCCGGCGACGATCGAGCGCCACCCGAGCGCGGCGGCCGCGAGATCCCCCGCGCGCCCGTGGAGGTAAGCGCCCGCGCGCGCCGCGTCCGCCGCCTCCATCCCTTGCGCGACGAGCCCCGCGACGACACCCGTGAGCACGTCGCCCGCGCCCGCCGTCGCCATCCCCGCGTTCCCGCTCGTGTTGAGCGTCGCGCGCCCGTCGCGGTCGCCGACGATCGTCGGGTTCCCCTTGAGGAGGAAGGTTCCCTCCATCGCCTCGGCCGAGCGGCGCGCGAAGCCGACGCGGTCCGCCTCGATCGCGGCGCGCGCTTCGCCCGCTAGCCGCTCGGCCTCGCCGACGTGCGGCGTGACGACGATCGACGCGCCGCGCGCGGACGCCTTCGCGAGCCGCGGAAGCCCCTTCGCGAGCATCCACAGCCCGTCCGCGTCGATCACGAGCGGGCGGCGCCACGCCGCGAGGACCGCGCCGAGGAAGCCGCGCACCTCCGCACTCCGCGAGAGCCCCGGCCCGAGCGCAATCACGTCGAATCCCTCCGCGAAGTCGAGGAGCGCGGCGGCGGCCGGCGTCCCGAGGACGTGCGCCTTCGTCTCCGGCAGCGCGAACGTCATCAGCTCCGTCGCCTTCGTCGCGAGGATCGGTTGAAGGCTGCGCGGAACGGCGAGCGTCGCGACGCCCGCGCCCGAGCGGAGCGCCGCCATCCCGGCGAGGTAGACGGAGCCGGTGAGCCCGGGCGAGGCGCCGACGACGAGCACGCGCCCCGCGTTCCCCTTGTGCGCGTCGGGCGCGCGCGCCGGAAGTCGGAGCGCGCCCGCTTCGAAGAGGCTCGCGCGCGGCGCGACGCGCGCGACCGCCGCGTCCGGGATACCGATCGGAACGCCGCGGAGCCGCCCGACGTGCGCGCGCCCCGGCTCTAGGAAGAGGCCGGTCTTCGCGACCCCGAGCGTCACGGTGAGCGTCGCGCGCACCGCCGGCCCGGGCGCCCCGCCGCTCGTCGCGTCGATACCGGAGGGGACGTCGATCGCGACGACGGGGCCGGTGAAGGCGACGAGAGCGCCGATCGCCTGCGCGACCTCCCCGCGCGGCTCGCCCGACGCGCCGGTGCCGAGCAGCGCGTCGACCGCGACGTCGCAGCCGTCGAGCGCCGATGCCACGGCGGCCGCCACCGATCCGTCGCCCTGATCCGATGAGCCCGTCCCGCCGAGCGCGCGCACGGGAACCCCAGCCCCTTCCGCGCGCGCTCGCGCCGTCGCCGCGTCCCCGCGCATGCCCTCGCGCGCGCCGACGAGCGCGACGCGCGCGTCCGCCCCCGCCTCGCGCAGCCGCCGCGCGACGACGAACCCGTCCCCGCCGTTGTTCCCGCTCCCCGCGACGACGACGACGCGCTTCCCCGCGATCGGCCCGTGCTCCTCCGCGATCGCGCGCGCGACCTCGCTCCCCGCGCGCTCCATGAGGTCGATCCCCGGCACGCCCATCTCCTCGATGGCGATGCGATCGATCTCCCGCATCTCGGCGGCGGTCGCGAGCAACACCCGTCAGCCTCCGTTCAGCCGGTCGAGGAGAGGGAGGACCTCGATGATGTCGTCGATCTCGAAGTCGGCGCCCGCGACGACCGTCGCCTTCGTGTCGCCGTAGCGAGCGAAGACCGTCTTGATTCCGACCTTCGAGGCGCCCACCATGTCGCGCTCCGGCCAGTCACCCACCATGAGGACCTCCTCCGGCCGGAGCCCCATCCGCGCGAGCACCGCGCGGAACGGCTCGCCGCTCGGCTTGAGCGTCCCTGTGTCCTCGAACGCGAGCACCTCGTCGAACATGTGGTGGAGCCCGAGCGTGCAGAGGCGGAGCCACGCCTGCGCGCGCGGCGCGTCGGAGAGGACCGCGAGCCGGATCCCGCGCTTCATGAGTTGGATGAGCGTGTGCTTGACGTGCGGGTAGAGGATGAGCGACGCCTCGCGCGCGCGCCGATACGCGACGATCGCCGCCGCCTGCATCTTGTAGTCGACCTCGCCGAGCGCCTCGCGGAGGAACTGGTCGAAGACGTGCTGGTACTCGATCCCCTCGCGGTCGTAGACCGCGTAGATGCGCCGCTTCGCCTCCTCGCGCGGCACGGCGAGCCCCGCGTCGATCATCCCCTCGATCGCCGCGTCGACGCACACCTCCTTCATCCGCATGAAGTCGGTGAGCGTGTTGTCGAGGTCGAAGAGGATGCCGCGGATCATGGTGCTCCCGAGAACGCATCGGGCACGCCCCCGCGGACGGCGCGGGTGCGGCGCGCGAGCCCCTCGATTATAGCGCCTGCGGCGCTCACTGGAACGTGCGAAGCGAGACGAACGCGGTGCGGCCGGGGGCTACGTCGACCTCCACGGCGAACTCGTCGACGAGCGCGCCGTCGGCGTCGAGGAAGCGCGCGGTGGCGCGGCAGGGGCCCTCGAGCACGCGCGCCTTCGCGAGGTCGACGCGCCCCGGCAGGAAGATCCATCCGCGCGTGTCGCTCGCCTCGGTCGCCACGTTGACCGCATTCACGAGCCACCCGAGCCCGCCGTCCTCTTTCTTCGCGCTCCGCCGGGCGGCCTCCTTCACGATCGCACGTGCCAGCGTCTTGAGGAGAATGCCCGGCATCCGGTCCTCGAACTCCCGGCGAGCGACCGCGCCGAAGTCGAGCGCCGGTTCCGCGCGCACGACGGCGCCATCCGGAAGGACGAGCTCGCACGCGCGGACGCGCGGCGGGACATCGACCAACAGCGGGAACGAGAAGCGGAGCACGTGGTCGAGTTTGACGCGGCGGGCTTCGTACGCATAGATGTCGCGTCCGTATTCGTCGCGGTAGCGATGCGCGTAACCCAACGCGTCCGCATGCTCCCAATCGACGTCCTCGAAGATCGGGAGCGTGATATCGACCGCCTCGCGGTACGGCACGAAGCCCGACTCGAAGAAAACGATGAGGTTGCTCTCGCCCGCCTCAGCGGCGCGTTCCGCGATCGCCGGGTGCGCCGCCGCGAGCGAATCGACCTCGGACGCGAGCCCGACGCGCTTCGCCGCGGCGAAGTAGTCCTCCGCGAGCCACCCCGGCGCGCTCGCGCCGGTCGCCTCCTCGCGCCCGCGGTACAGCCGCGCCGCGTCTCGAAACGAGACGGCCGCGTCGTTCCACTCCCCTTCCGAGGCGTAGAGAAGCCCGGTGACGTACTGCATGAACGCGTCCTGCCGCGGCCCCTCGGTGTCCTTCGCGTCCTCGGCGTACAGCGCGAGCTTCGCGTTCGCCTTGCGCGCCTCGACGAGCGCTTCCCCGCGCTCGCCGAGCGCGAGGTAGTTGAGCGCGCGGTAGTACTGCACCATGTGCAGCTCGTACGACATCCCGCGATACGGCAGAACGAGGTCGGACGTCAGGAGCGCGGCCGCCTCCCGCGTGACGCTCTTCGTGTAGAGTTCCTCCGCCCGCTCCTCGGCCCGCTCGAACGCGGCGTTGCTCTCCTGCCAGCGCTCGCCGACGTGCATCATGTAACCATTCTCGAGGAGGTAGAGGAGGTCCTTCTTGCCGCCCTTGAGCTTCTCGAACTCGCCGACTGCGGCGGGGACGTCGCCGGTGACGAGCGCCGCGCGAACGGCGGCGAGATCGCGCGCGTGCGACGCGCAGCCCGCCGCGCCGGCGGCGAGCGCGCAGGGCATGGCGAGCGCGAAGAGGAGTCGAGGCGCGCGGAGCGGGGCCCGCGACTCAGCGCGCCGACGATCGGGAGCGAACGTCACGTCGTGACCGCGGTGCGCGGCCTGCTACGGCTTGAATTGCGATCGCGAGATGTACTTCTTGATCTTCTTCTGGCCGACCCAGGCCTTCACGTTCGTCTCGATGTTCACGAGCGAGAGGTCGATCTGATAGTACTTCACGACATCGCCGCCCTCCCGGTCGTCGATCTGGTTGATCTCGCCGATGAGCATGAAGTCCGCCCCGACCTCCATCCCCATCCGCTTGAGCGTCTCCGGCGACGCGTTGACGCGCTGGTCGGCGCGCTCCTCGCGCACCTCTCCGCGCTCCTCGGCGGACGCGACGACCTGCACCTCGCCCGAGTTCACGAGCGCCCGCTCGATGTCCTTGAGGAACGTCCCGACCGCGATGTGCTCGAGCGACTTGTTGCGGATCGAGCCGGCGATGATCGTCGGGCTCCTCCCTTCGTCACGGTTGAACTTCGTGAGCCACGGGCTCCCGAGGCAGTCGCCGATCATCTCCTCCGCGACGAGCCGCGAGTCCGTGTCGTTCCAGTTGCCGGAGAGATCGACCGTCGCGTTCGGATCGATCCGCTGCACCTTCGTCCCCCCGCAGCCGGTCGCGAGCGCGAGCCCGATGACCGCGACGGTGAGAGCGCGCCGCGCATGCCGTGACCCCATCATCCTGAACCTCCTCGTCACGCCGCGCTTCGGGAGGCGGCGTTCACCCAGTTGATGTCCCAAGCCCCGTCCACATGGACCGTGTGGCCTCGGAAGGGGGGATTCGCATGAAGGACTGGCCCGCCGATTCTAAGACCGGCGGCCGGATCGACGAAGCGGATTCCGGCGAGTGCGGGAGGTCGGGCGGTCGGGATCGTTCGGCCTGGATCAGAGAGCCGCCGGGACCGAAGCGATCCGGATCCCGGCGGGTCGACGGGCGGGAGCGCGGGGCGCCCCGCGGTTCGAGGTCGGCTTCGCGGTTACTTGGTGGATTGCATCAGGGGCCGGCCGAGGCTGATCTCCCCGTTGTCGATTCGGAGGTTGAACCCGCAGGCCGGGTTGTTGCAGACCCACGCTTTGTAGGTGATCGGCGCGCCGTCCCGTCCGTAATCGGAAAGGGGCAGCAGTAATCCGGCGCCGCACTTCTTGCAGTCCGGAAATTGCCTTTCCATCTCCATCCTCCCCCGTGCCCGAAAGGCGTTGGGTCCTTTCGGGATCCCATACCACCAAGAGTGGCGAACGAACCTAGCAACCCCCCCTAGGGGCGTCAACTGCTTTTCTGGTCGAGTCTCCCGGGATTCCGGGGTCTTGGGCTGGGTCGAATTTGCGCGACAACCCGTTGTGGAAAAAGGGGTTGACGGCTAAGTCTTCCTCTCCTGCTTCTTCGCGGCCGGGAAGAGGATGTTGTTGAGGATGAGCCGGTAGCCCGGCGAGTTCCTGTGGAGGGATAGGTCGGTCGGGGGGTCGCCGACCGCGTGCTGGTAGTCCTCCGGATCGTGCCCGCCAAGGTATGTGAAGGTCCCTCGGCCGAAGTTCCCGTGGAGGTATTTCACCTCGTCGGACTCCTCCTTCTCCCCCAACACGAGGGCCGACGGCTTGAGGACGCGGTGCCGGAAACCGCTGGTCTGACCCAGGAAGCCGGGGATGATCGCCGTGTGGTCCTGGGTCAGCATGGCGGGCACCGGATCGAACTTGGCGGAGAAGTCGAAGAGCGTGAAGGCGTCCTCCTCGGCGCTGCCGCCCTGGTAGTCGGAGACGTCGATGTCGGAGAACTCGTAGACGAGCGGGTTCATCTCGAGCACGAAGCGCTCGAACGCGAGGCACTTCCCGAAGTCGAGGCTCGACTGGGCCCGCGCGTCGGGCGGGTCGCCGTCCATCATCACGTCGCAGACGTCGGTGTTCTCCGCGGCGAGGGCGATCTCGTACGTGTCGGTCGCCGAGCACATCGCGAAGAGGAAGCCTCCCTCCGCGACGTACCGCTTGATCGAGCGCGCCACCGCCTTCTTGTGCTCCGACACCTTGTCGAAGCCAGCCTCGCGCGAGAGGTGCTCGGAGACCACGACCTCGCGGCGATACCACTCCTCGTTCCGGAACGACGCGTAGAACTTGCCGTACTGCCCGGTGAAGTCCTCGTGGTGGAGGTGGAGCCAGTCGTACTCGGTGAGGCTTCCCGAGAGGACCTCCCCGTCCCAGAGCGTCGCGTACGGGATCTCGGCGTAGGTGAGCGCGAGCGTCACCGCGTCGTCCCACGGCTGCTTGTTCGGCGGCGTGTAGATCGCGACGCGGGGCGCCTTCTCGAGGCGGATGATCTCCATGTTCGATGAGGCGACGGTGGCCTTCAGCGCCTCGTGCCCGGCCTCGTCCATGCGCTCCGTCGTCACACCGAAGAGGCGCGCCTTCCGGTCGAGGAAGTCGGCCGCCGGGATCGCGAACGAGCCGGCCCTATAGTTGAGCGCCCACTCGACGACGAGCCCCTGCTGCAGCGCGTAGTACGCGAGGCCGTAGGCCTTCAGATGATCGGCCTGCTGGAGGTCCATTGGGACGAGGATGTACTCGGCGGCGGCCGTGGGGACGGCCGGCAGGAGGACGAAGAGCGCGGCGGCGAGCGCGAGCATCGCGGCCACCGCGGAGCGGGGCGTGTCGCGCGCGACGCCCCTCATCCGTGGGTCTCCGCCTTCGCGACGCGCGCGAGGCGCTCGGCGAGGGCGCGCGCCTCGTCCGCGAGGAGGCTGTCGGGGTAGCGCAGGAGGAGCCGCTCGCACTCCTCGCTCGCGCCCGCGACGTCGCCGAGCCGCCGCCAGCGGATCCGCGCCCGCTCGAGGACGGCGCGCGGCGCGAGCGGGCTCTCGGGGAAATCCGTCGCGACGCGCTCGAACCGGTCGAGCGCCGCGTCGTCGTCGCCCATCCACGCGGTGAGGAGCGCGCTCTCCATCGCGGCGTCGTCGCGCAGGTTCGAGAGCGGGAAGTCCGCGGCGATCAGGTCGAGCCGCTCGACCGCGGCGCGGCCGCTCCCCGAGAGGCCGAGGCGGAGCGCCTCGGCGTACGACTTGAGGAGCCCCTCCCCGGCGTCCGTGTTCTCGCCGAGGAAGACCATCCTCTCGACGGCGTCGTTGACGGACCGTCCCTTCGGGTAGGTCGTGACGAGCCGCTTCAGTTCCTCGCCCGCCTTCGCGAAGTCCCCGGCGAAGAAGCGCGTCTCGGCGAGGCCGAAGAGCGCGGCCTCGCGCGTCAGGTCGTCGGTCCCGCGCTCGAGCGCCTCCTGATAGGCCGTCTCCGCGCCGGCGAAGTCGGCGAGGAGGAGCGCGGCCCGCGCCGCGCCGAGGCGCGCGAGCGCCGCCTGCGGGCACTTCGTGCAGCGCGCGGAGAGCGCCTCGAAGAGCGTCCGCGCCCTCGCCATCTCGCGCGTGCCGTCGAGGAGGACGCCCCCGAGCGTCAGATATCCCTCCTCCGCGTCGTGAGTCTTCGGCGGGATCCCGCCGATCGTCTGCTCAAGGAGATCGCGCGCCTCCGCGAACTCGCCGGCCTCCACGAGCCGATCCGCGAGGACGCGGACCGTCGGCCACTGTTCGGGGAGCGGCGGACAGGTCGCGAGCGCCCGACGGACCGCGGCGAGGGTCTGGACCTCGCACGGCGCGTCCGGGCGGACCATTCCGTAAAGCGACATGCTGTGCGCGTTGCAGAGACCGGAGGCGCGGTCCGCTTCCGCCGCGGCCGCGCCCGCGCCGGCGCAGTCGCCCGCGGCGAGCCGGAGCCACGCGACGAGATCGAGCAATTCGACGCGGTCCGGGCGCGCGGCCGCGAGCGCGCGCACGCCCTCCGCGGCGGCGGCGGCGACCGCGGGGGCGCCGTCGAGGCTCGGGCTCCGCGCCATCGCCGTCGCCGCCGTCATGCGCTGCGCCGCGACGGCGCGGGCGAGCTCCACGATCGCCGCCGCGGGATTCCCCGTGATGTCGTAGAGCGGCGCGAGGTCCTCGCCGAAGAGGAGCGTGTCGCGGAGCGCGCGGCGCCCCTCGACGAGCAAGTCGATCGCCTCGTCGAGCATCTTCTCCGAGGCGAAGAGACCGGCCGTCACACGGTACGCCAACTCGCGGTCGGGAATCACGTCGAGGAGCCCGCGCCAGAGCGCGAGGGCCTCCTCCCGCTTCCCCTCCGAGGCGAGGAGCATACCGCGCAGGCGAATCCAGTCGGGATCCGCGGCATCCGGGGCCGCCCCCTCCCGGATGAGCCGCGCGGCGAGGTCCCGGTCTCCGGAGAGGAGCGCCGATTCGGCGAGTCCCATCTGGATCTCGACGTTTCCGGGGTCGCTCCGGTACATCGAGCGGTAGAGGTCGAGCGCCTGCGTGGCGCGCCCCGAGCGAAGCAATTCGCGGGCGCGCGGGAGGAGCGCGTCGGCCGCCCGCCCCGGCGTCGCTTCCGCGCGCGCCGCGAGCGTGTCGCGAGCGACCGAGAGCGCGAGAGCGAGAGCGAGAGCGCCCGCGCCCGCGAAAGCGACCGCGCCGGCCGCGCGCACCCGCCCCCCCTTACCGCGCACCGCCGCCGTCCTTCTCGATCGCCTCGAAGTACGCGCGGATCAGGGCCTCGTACTCCTCCGGGAAGCGCACCGACATCGTTCGCAGGATGTCCTCGCGCTCCTTCGGGTCGGCCTTCTCGAGGATCTCGGAGAGCGACGCGGGCGAGCGCGCGCCCTCGCCGGTCCGCGCGGACTCGGACGTGCGCTCCCTCTTGAATCCGCGCTTCTGGAACGACTTGTCCGCGTCGAGGAGGCGCTGGAGGATCCGCTCGCCGCGCTTCGCCGCGTCCTCGGGGCGCGCGTCGCGCAACTCGTTCTCGGTCTCCTTCATCTCCTCGCCGATCTTGTCGAGGCGACCGAGCACGCCCTGCGTCCCCTCGACCGACCGCGCGAATTCCTCGAGCCCCTGCCGGATCGCCTGCTGCTGCGCGGCGAGTTGCGAGAGCCGCTCGCGCTCCGACATCGAGAGGCGCTGGCCGCCCGGCAATTCGCTCATCCCGCGCGCGCCCTCGTTGACTTTCTGCTGTCCCTCCGCGATCTGGCCGAGCCCAGGGTTCTGGCACTGCCCCGCCTGCTTCTGGCCGTTCTGGCACGACGACTCGAAGTTCTTCTGCGCCTCGAGCAATTTAAGGAGCCCCGCGTTGAGCGTGACCATCGCGCGGTCGCCGAGAAGCCCGCCCATGCGCGTCTGCCCTTCCGAGAGATTCTTCGCGGACTCGGTCGCGCACTTCCCCGCGTCGCGCAGGATCTGCGGCACCGTCGGCCCGATCGAGAGCGTGTGCTTCGTGGCCGCTTCCACCTCGTCCGCGACCTTGTTGATCCCCCGCTCGAGCTCGCCCTGCCGGCGCGCGAGGTCCGAGACGCCGCCACGGTCGATGGGGGCGGCCGACTCGGTGCGCCCCACGACCCCCTCCTCGGCCTTCGAGAGATAGATGACGTCGCGGATCCCCTTCTCGAGCACCTTGCGGAGCGCGTCGTCGCGCCGCGCGTTCATCTGGTTCTGCGCGCTCTGGAGGCCCTGAACCGCCATCGCGAGGTCCGACGCGGCCTTCATCTCGCACGACGAGGCCGACGACTTGTCGCCGCTCGAGAGGGACTTCGCGGCGTCCGACATCGTCCGCTCGGTCTTCTCGCCGCGGAGCCCCTCCGCGGTCTTCTTCATCGCGTCCGCGGCGGCCGCTTCCTTCTCGGCGAGCTCCTTCGCGAGGGCCTCCATCTTCTCGATCGCCTGCTCGGTCTCCGCGCGCAGCGCCTCCTCCTCCGGCGAGAGCCCCTCCATCTGTTCCTTGCTCGCTTCCTTCGTCGCGTCGAGCAGCGACTCCTGCTTGTCGAGGAGCGCCTCCATCATCTTCACCATTTCGTCGACGCGCCGCTCGCGCTGCACCGCCTTGAGCATCTCGATCGTGCGGTCGAGCCGTTTCAGGAACTCCTCCTGCGTCATGTTGAGATTCTTCGACGCCTCGGCGATCTCGCGCGGGTCGAGCTGCTCGAGCGCCTTGCGGAGCCTCTCCATCGCGGCCTTCATCTCGTCGGTCGCGACCTCCTCGACCAGGCGCCGGATCTCGGCGAGCTTCTGGAGGACCTCCGTGTTCGCGAGCTCGTTCCGCTCGAGCGTGTCCATCGTCCGGTCGAGCTCCTCCGCGACGCGCCCCAGCTCCTCGGCGATCGCCTCCTGCTTCTCGAGGATCTTCTCGACCTCTTCCTTCTTCTGCCACGAGACGGATTGGTCGCGCTCGCGCCGCAGGTCGCGCGTCATCTGCTCGACGCGCTCCTTGAGGCTCATGCTCTCGTCGAACGCCTCCTCGAGCGTCTCGGCCTGGCCCGTCTCCTCGTCGCGCACCTCGTCGTAGATCTCGGCGAGGGTCGGGAAGCGCGCGGAGATGGTGCGGCTCACGCCGCGCTTGGGACCCGAGACGGCGTCGTTGTCCCACGCCTCGGCGTAGAAGGTGAGGACTTGGCCTGGTAGGAGGTTCATCCCGGAGACGTCCCAGTCGAGGGAGATCTCCATCTCCGCGCCGCGGCCGCGGTCGAGCGCGAGCGGGATCCGCTCCTCGCCCTCGCCCTTCGAGTGCACGAGCGCCGCCTTCGAGAGGCCGTAGTCGTCGAGGAGCGCGACGCGAACCGGGAGGATCATGTCGTGCGTGAGCGTCGTGTCGGACGCGGGTGAGAGGAGCGTCACGATCGGCGCGTCGTCCGGGACCGGCTGGATGTCGAAGACCGGCGTGGTCTCGGCCGGGTTGCCCTCCGCGTCGGAGAGCGCGATGCGGTAGCGGTCCGGCTCGCGGATCGTGAGGCGCGCGGCGGCGGCGCGCGCGTCCTCCGCGTCGACCGCGAGCGGCATCTCGTCCCCCGACACCATGACGAGCGCGCCGCGCGACATCGGGCCGCCGCTCTTCACCGTGAGGAGGACCTCGGTCCCCTTGAGCGCCTTCAGGTGGCCGTCCCCTTCCTCGACCACTCGCTCGGGGAGCCCGGAGTACGCGGGGAAGCGGTAGCGTTTCTCGACGGAGAGGAGAAGCGGCGCGCGCTCGACCGTCACGCGGTAGACGGGGCTCTTCCAGTCCTCGACGCGGACCTGGTAATCGAAACTCCATCGGACGTCGTCGAAGCGCCTCTCGTAGACGCCCGGCTCCCCCTCGACGTGGGGGATGTACTCGCCGGAGATGCCGGCCTCGTCGAGAGTGCCCTGTCCGCCGGCGGCGCGAGACGCGATGACGATCGCGCGGCCCGGCGGGGGCGCGACCTCGGCGCGCACGACGAGGTCGGAGCCGGCGACGATCCGCGCGTCGCCCGGCGTGACGCGGACCTCCGCGGGCCGGCGCGTGCTCGCCTCCGCGAGCCGAGCGAGCGCCTGGTCGGTCGCGCGCGGCGCGAGGAGCCGGCCGCCGGCCGCGAGCGCGAGGACCGCGGCGAACGCGACGGCCGCCCTGCGGAGCGAGCGCGCCTCGAGCGCGCCGCGCGCCGGGCCGGCGGAACGCTCGGCGGTCTCGGCGAGGTGCGCGTCGATCAGCGCCTGCGAGTATCCGTGGCGCGCGTCGTCGCGCTTGGGCCAGAGGGAGAGAGCGCTCACGACGGCGCCGTCGCCGACCTCGGGCCGCGCGCCCTCGAAGCGGCGGGCGATCCGCGCGCGCGTCGGGAGCGAGCGCTCGAACCGCAGCGCGCGCGTCGCGAGGAGCGCGAGGCCGGCCAGACCCACCACGAGCGTGAGGGCCGTCCGCGCCGGCCGCGACGGCGCGAGCAGGACCTCGCCCGCGACGAGGAGCGCGAGCGCCCCGAGCGCGACCGCGCCCGCCTCGAGGAGGAACGCCGCCGCCGAGATCGCCACCTGGCGCAGCCGCAACCCCTCGACGCGCTTCACGAGCCTCTCGAACGCGGTTCTCGGGTCCATCGTCACCTCTCCAAGGGGGTCGGTCGGCCGCACATCGCGGTCTTCAATGAGTGAGCGCGTACACGACGACGTTGACGGCCATCCGCATCGCCGCCTCGCGCTTCTCCGGGAGGTCGCTGTGCACCTCGGGGTCCTCCGTGCCGTCTCCGATGTCCGTGTTGTACGTGTAGAACACCACGAGCCGCCCGTCCTGGAAGATCCCAAACCCGTGCGGCGGCCCGCCGTGATGCTCGTGGATCTTCGGAAGGCCCGCGGGGAATTCGTAGAACGCGCGGTAGACCTCGTGGTCGAACGGCAATTCGACCCACTCCGCGTCCGGGAAGACCTTCCGCATCTCGGGACGGAACGACTCGTCCATCCCGTAGTTGTCGTCCGCCCAGAGGAAGCCGCCGTGCCGCAGGTAGTGGCGCAGCCGCTCCGCCTCCTCTTGCGAGAAACGGACCGTGCCGTGGCCGTTCATGTAGAGGAACGGCGTTTCGAAGAGGTCCGGATCGAGGAGCGAGACGCGGCGCTCCTCCGCGGGGGTCGGGATGCCGACGCGCTCGGCGACGGCGCGCTGGATGTTCGGGAGCGAGGACGGGTTCGAGTACCAGTCGCCTCCGCCCGCGTACTTGAGGCGGCCGATCACGAAGCGCTCGCCGAGGTCGTGGGGTGAGGCCGCGAGGGCGGCGCGCGGCGCGACTGGGAGAGCGATGAGCGAGAGGAGGACGGCGGTCGGCACGGCCGGCGAGAGCCATCGCGCGGACGGCGGGATTGGGCATCCGCGCGCTCTCGATGGATCACGGCTCATCTCGCACCATGCGGCCGGCATCGCCATCTCCTTTACCACCATCATCGGCCGCGTCGCAGGGGAGGCTGACGGGGGGGGCCTGTCGTTGGTGCAAGTGTAATGGCGGTCGGGGGATGCCGTCAAGGGGGCGGGTGCGGGGGCGGTGCTCGCGCGTCTCGACGCGCGAGCGACGCGGCGCGCGGCCGGCGCGCGCGGTGCCGCGGCGTGCGCGCTCGGCCTGGAGGCGCGCACATCGTGCCCACACCGAGCCAAACCGTTATGATGGCGCCTCGACTCCAACACGTTCGATACGTTCGATGGGAGGGTCCGCATGTTCCACGCCGTGATCGATTCGCATCGCCTGATCTCGCGACTCACCATTCTCGTCGCCGCGCTCGCCGCGGGGCTCGCGGCGGGCGGCGCCGCGCCCGGCCCGTCGGCGCGCGCCTCGAAGCGCGAGCGCGTCGCCGAGATCCGGTCGACGCTCGACATGACGGCCGTCCGCATCGTCGACCTGACGCACGCGTTCGACGAGAGGACGATCTACTGGCCGACGTCGCCGTCCACGTTCGAGATGAAAAACCTCCACTACGGTCTCACGGGGGGAGGGTACTTCTACTCCGCGAACTCGTTCTGCGCGCCGGAGCACGGCGGGACGCACCTCGACGCGCCGATCCATTTCGCGAAGGGGAAGTGGACCGCGGACGAGGTGCCGATCGATCGGCTCGTCGGCCCAGCGATCGTCATCGACGTGCGCGGGCCCGCGGCGGACGACCCCGACTACCGCCTCTCAGTCGCGGACGTCGAGCGCTGGGAGGCGTCGCACGGCGCGATCCCGAAAGGGGCTATCGTGCTCCTGCGCACCGGATGGGACGAGCGCTGGCCGAGCCGCGCCGCGTACCTCGGCGACGATACGCCGGGCGACGCGTCGAATCTCCACTTCCCCGCGTTCGGCGCGGAGGCGGCGGAGTACCTCGTCGCGAAACGCAAGGTCCACGCGATCGGCGTTGACACCGCGAGCATCGACCACGGGCCGTCGAGCGACTTCCCCGTTCACCGGATCGTCGCCGAGGCGAACGTGCCCGCGCTCGAGAACCTGAAGGGGCTCGACGCGTTGCCGGACGTCGGTGCGTGGATCGTCGCGGCGCCGATGAAGATCGCGGGCGGGAGCGGCGGGCCGGCGCGCGTGATCGCGCTCGTGCCGTAGCGCGGAGGGCCCGCGCGCGTGTTCGCGCTGGTGCCGCGCTAGGCGGGCGGCGCGGCGGGGGTCAGTTGTGCCGGCTCCTCCAGAATCTTCAAGATGGCCCTCGCGCAGTAGACGCGGTCGCGCTTCGCCGTCCCGACCGGCGCAACAATCGAAGTGGCCTCGAGCCTTCGCATCGCGCGCTGTGCCGTTGTGAACGCAACCTTGAGGCGCTCGGCGGCTCGCTTCACGGTCCAGAACGGGTTCTCCGCCAAGAGATCGACCAGCCCCACGGCCTTGAGCGACGAGGCGCCCGTTACCTCGCGCCGCCAACGGTCGAGCATGGCGTTGATGCGCTCCGCGCGGCTTAGCGCGTCCTCCGACTGACGGGCGACGCCGTTCAGGAAGTACTCGAGCCACTCCCCCCACGCACCGCGCGCGCTCACCGCAAGCAGCCGATCGTAGTAGTCCTGACGCGTGGCCTCGAAAAACGCACTGAGGTAGAGCAGGGGCGTCGACAGGATGGCCCGCTCAACGAGAAAGAGGGTAATGAAGACTCGCCCGACGCGGCCGTTGCCATCGAGGAACGGATGAATCGCCTCGAACTGGTAGTGAGCAAGTGCCACCTGGACGAGGGGCGGAAGCGATCGGTCCGGGAGGTACTTCTCCCATGCGTCGAGGGCCGTCTCCATTTCATCCGGGGGCGGGGGCACGTAGGTCGCGTTCCAGGGCGTGCTTCCCGGTGCTCCGATCCAGTTCTGTGTTCGACGGAACTCACCAGGCTCCGCCTGGTTTCCGCGAACGCCCTTCATGAGTCGACCGTGTAGCTCACGCAGGAGTGCCAAGGAGAGCGGGTGGGTTTTCAGGCGACGAATGCCCGACTCGAGCGCGACGACGTAGTTCGCGACCTCACGGAGGTCGGCAGGGCTCCGATCGACGATCGCTCCCGCTTCGGCGGCGAGCAACTCCCCGAGCGTCGCCTCGGTCCCCTCGATGCGGCTCGACAGGACCGCTTCGCGGCGCACGAAGGGTCGAATCAAAAGGTGTGGGTTCGGAAGGCGCCCTCCTTCACCCGCGAGCCGGCCGACGGCGCGGTCCGCATCGGAGAGGCTCCGGATCAGTTCGGGGGACCAGGTGAGTGGGGGCGGGAGCGGGCTCGGAACGAAGGCGGAGTACCCCTCAAGGCAGCGGACCCTTCGGCCGGCGGGCGAAGTCATCTGGGCAAGTGCTCCCTTACTTGCGGCCGCGCTAATAGCGCGCGTCTCTATTATCGAAATAGGGTGATGTCGAAAATAGCACGCCCGCGCTTGAATGACCAGAGTAGACCTGGCAACACAGGCGAGGCCAACCGGTTAGACGACTCGGTCGTGTGCGCATCCAGGCAAGGTGCGGGCGGCCGGCCGTCTGCCAAGTCTGAGTCAAGTTTTCAGACAAGCGCGCGGCGCCACACCTCGTAGACCTTCGGCGCCTTCTCGCGGGGGAACGTGAATCACTCGCTGGGCTTGGCGCCGTGCATCGCCGACCGATGTCCGTGGCGGTGATGGAGGTCGGGCCAGTGCGGGTGCGCGTGCACGATCGGCTCGTGCTCGTGCCAGTGCGCGTGGCGCGTGCTGGCGGGGAGCCCCGGGTGCGTGTGCGTGTGGTGCCCGTCGTCGTGTCGGTGCATGTGGTCGTGCGCGAGCGCTTCGTGCGCGTGCGCGTGCTCGTGGCGGTCGCTGAAGAGGACGGCGAGCGCCACCACGAGGACCGCGGCGGCGATGACCTGTCCCGCCGTGATCGGCTCGCGGAGGAACACCGCCGAGAGGACGACGCCGAAGAACGGCGCGCTCGCGAAGAGCATCTGCCCGCGGGTGGCCCCGAGGCTCTGCGCGGACGCGATGTAGAGCGCGATGCTCGCACCGTAGGAGAGCGCGCCGACGAGGACGGCGGCCGTCGTCGTCGTCCAGGGGACCGCGCCGGGATCCGCCACCGTCGCGATCGTCAGGTTGACCGCCCCGGCCGTGAGACCCTTCCAGAACGTGCTCTGCGTCGGCCGGATGCCGTCGATGAGCGCGGTGAAGTGGTTATCGAGTCCCCAACAGATGCAGGCGGCGAACACGAGAGCGCCGGCGAGCGCGCCCGCGCTCCCCTCCCCGAACGTGAGGAGCATCGCCGCGAGCGCCGTTCCCGCTACGCCCGCCCACGCGCGCGGCCCCAGGTGGTCGCGGAACACGAGCCATCCGAGGAGCGCGGTCGCGACCAGCTCCATGTTGAGCAAGAGCGAGACCGATGCGGCGGAGGCGATCCGGAGGCCGAACAGGAGGAAGACGGGGCCGAGGATCCCACCGAATCCGATCGCGCCGATGAGCCGCAGCGTGTTCCGGCGGGCCATGCGCCACGGCGGGCACTCGCCCATGCCGCGGAGCGCCGCCGGCAGAACGCCGAGCGCGGCGCCGAGATAGAGGAGCCCCGCGAGCCGGAACGGCGAGAGCGCGCCGAGGAGCGCCTTGCTCGCCGGCGTCGCCGCGCCGAACAGGAGCGCCGAGAGGAGCGCGAGAAGGACGGGGCGGCGATCGGTTTGTCGCTGGCTATGTCTCGTAGACCTTCAGCACCTCGTCGCCGTAGTGGTTGATGACCTTGACGGCGATCTTGCCGGTCTTCGGTCGATCGAAGGGAATGCTGCGGGTGGAGTAGAGCGCGGACCAGGCGCCCTCGTCGATCTCTGCCCGCAGAGCGCGCTTCAGCCTCTCGTACGGCTCCTTGTCGCCCGTGAAGTACGCGTGCCGCACGAAGAAACTCTCCTCGTTGTAGGCCGTGTCGATGAACCAGCAGGCGATGTCGCTCGTGGAATTCGACCGGATCGCGCCCGTCGTCGGGTCGTACACATCGACACCGCGGATCTCGACTGAGATCTTCCCGTCCTTCTCCTTGTGGATCGTGATGTCCGGCTCGCCGAAGACCATGAAGAGGTTGCCGGCGCCGGTCTTCTTGAGCAGTTCGTCCCCCATTGCGAGGTCGGGGTTCATGCGTGCGAGAAGGATCGGCAGCCGCCCGAGTTGCCCGGACCGTTCGGCGACCGCCGCGACGCCGCGCGGGATCTCCTCCGCCGCGGTGAACTCGTTCGCCGTCTCGCCCGCGCGCGCGTCGAACGCGAACCCGCACACGAGAAGGATGTCGAACCCGCGGCCCTTCAGCGCCTCCTTCGCCGCGTCCTTGATTTGATCGCCGCCGACCGTCCCGTGCTCCGGCCCGATCGAAACCGCGACCCGCCGGATGAGCCCGCTCTTCTCCGTGTACTCGCCGTCGCCGTGGATCCACGCGCCCGGGAACGGCTCCAGCCGCTCGAACACGAGCCGCTCGTTCTTCTTCGTGTTCTGCACGCCCGCCTTGCGCAGGTTATCGAGGATCATCGTCTCGAAGCGGTCGCCGTCGGGCGAACGCTTGGCGAGGACCTCCGTCGCGGGGCGCTCCTCGTCGGTTGGGAGCATCCTATGCGGTGAAAGGCTCTCGACCGTGAACGGCCCCGCGACGCGGACGCGCTTGGCGTCTTCGTACGGCTGGTCGTAGAGGAGTTCCGTCTCGGCGTGGCGCGCAATCGCCGCGTCGATCGTCTCGCGCGTCATCCCCTCGCGGATGTCCGGGTTGTTCGCGATCGACTTGAGTGTTACGTGCGGTACGCGCTTGTAGACGAAGCCCTTGCGGACATCGTTCTCGGTCTTGTAGGACGGCGGCGCGTGGCCGGTGAGTTCGGCTTCCTTCGCGAGGCCTTCGGGCGAGTCGGCGAGGATGTAGTAGTCGTACTTCGCGGCCATCAGGCGAGCGCGGGCCAGCGCAAGTGCGACGCGGCTAGTGTCGATCGTGATCCAGCGCCGACCCCACTGCTCCGCGACGTATGCGGTCGTCCCGCTGCCGCATGTGGGGTCGAGCACAAGGTCCCCGGGGTCAGTGGTCATGAGAGTGCAGCGCTCGATGACCTTTGTGTAGGTCTGCACCACGTAGATCTTATCGACGGCAAACGTGCTCTCCTTTGTATCGCCCCACCAACTCGACAGGGCTACCACAGGAAAGTCCTCGTCAAACCGAACATAGGTCATCGTAGCCCCTAGGCCTAGAAGTCGATCCGCGTTTCGCAAACGCTCCATCCCCGAGAGATTCGTCTTCCAGTAAGCATTCGCCGCGGGTCTGTAGCGTTTACCATGAAGTTCAAAGCTGAAATGGGTAGTCTCACCGCCACTCGTCGAGTTGAGCGAAGCCGGAATGAATCGACGACCTTCTAGAGTCGGGTCCTCCAATTCTGGCTTCGATAGCCGACGACGAGAACCATTCGGCTCTTGAACCCACGTGTAGCCTTGCGCCAGAGACTTCGCGCTGCGGAGGCCGTACAGTTGCCAGTACTTGATGCATTCCCGGTCCTTCGCGTACCACAATAAGTAGTCGTGGATCGTGTCGAGTAGCTCGCCACCCTTACCCGTTGTCTTGATGAATGGGATGAGACAGACGGCATTGTCGCTCCCAAAGACCTCGTCGATGACGCAGCGAACCAGGTGCACGTTCTCATCTCCGATCTGCACGAAGACGCTCCCTGTCTCCGTCAGCAGCTCCCGTGCGACGATCAGTCGATCTCGCATGTACGACAGATACGAGTGGATCCCGAGCTCCCACGTGTCCCGAAACGCCTTCACCTGCTCCGGTTGTCGCGTCGCGTCCTCGACCTTGCTGTCCTTCACGTCTCGCTTTCGCGTGCTCACCTGCCAGTTCGAGCCGAACTTGATCCCGTACGGCGGGTCCATGTAGATCATCTGGACCTTGCCCTTGAGGCCCTCCTTCTCGGCAAGCGAGGTCATCACGACGAGCGAGTCGCCGAGGATCATGCGGTTCGACCAGTTCTGCTCGTGCTGGTAGAACTCCACGAGGCGGTCGAAGTCGATGCCGTTGAAGTCGGCGAAGAGGCTGAGCGCGGGGTCGGGCCGCTCGCGCTTGGCCTGCGCGCGCACCTCCTCGACGATCACCTGCGGCTGGATCTTCTCCTGGATGTAGATCGGGACGACGGGGACCTCGAGCGGGTTCCGGTCCTGCTCGTCCTTCCCCTTCCAGACGAGTTGCGGGTCGAGCGTCTCGTCGCGCGCGTAGAGGAGGCCGTCGAAGACTTTCTTCTGCGGCTTCTTCTCGTCCTCGGCGACGAAGCCCGAGAGTTCCTGCGTCGGGATGTTCGCCCGCTTGTCCTTGTGGCGAACGGAGTCGATGGGGATCGCAGTTCTGCCGCGCGCTCGGCCGGAAGAACTCGCGCCTCCCTGCTTGACTCCCTTTGGGGGCCTTCTGCCCACGTTCAGCCGTTTTCTTTCGGAAGCAGCGGCTCAAGGCTCTGGATGAATCGAGGAATGTCCCGCGTCGCCGCTTTCCATATTTCCTCGAGATCCACCCGATCGTACTCGTGCACCACCCGGTTCCGCAGGCCGACGATCTTCTGCCATTGGATCTCAGAATGCCGTTCCTTGAATTCCTCAGAAAGACGATTCACCGCCTCGCCGAGGATTGTGAATTCGTGCAGGGTGGCCGCGAGCGTCTTCTCGTCGCCTAGGAAGGACTCGAGATCAATTCCCTGGACGAAGTCCCGTATCAAGCGCGCCGCGTGAGCGATATCCAGGAGATAGGCGTCGTCACGCGGCATACAAGACCTTCGCGGACTCCAAGATCGCCTTTCGTCGAATCCAGTTGTGGCTTCGTTCGATTGCGCGTCGGGACACAAGGTCCACTTTCCTTCCGACAATTCCCGACAGCTCCTCCTCCATTTCCACTGCATCGAAGAGGCTCCATCCGGCATCTGGGGCGTAACGAGCGAGGAAGTCCACGTCGCTTTCCGGTCCGAAATCCTCGCGTAGTGCCGAGCCAAACAGTGAGAGTTCCACGATCTTCCACTTCTCGCAGAACTCGCAGATGCGGTCCATTGGAAGGGCGATCTTTGGCGCGGGGTTCATGGCACCGCCAAACGTACCGCGTCCGAGGTTTTCTCTCAAGACGGCGCGGATCGAACCCTGGCAGTCGTATGGGTCCGGCACCTCGAGGAACGCCCAGCGGCCGAACTCGCCGTGCGCGTTGACGGCCGGGACCCACAGAGTGCGCGCCGTCGCGACCTTCGTCACCTTGTCCGGTTGGGGTTTCCCCGACACCTCGAGGATTAGGTTGAGCCGCTCTCCGGTCGCCGGGTCGCGGAGCCTGATGATGTAGTCCGGGACGTAGTTCGCCTCCTCCCCGTTCCTGTCGTAAGGGATCGTGAATCCGAGACCGGCGTTCTTCACGTAGGCCTCGACCTCGGGCATCTCTTCGAGCGTCTGCGCGAGTTTCTGTTCCCAGACCTCCGTGTCGCAGACGACGTAGTTCAGGTGGCACTTGTCTGGGCTCGTCACGTAGACGGGCCGGGTCGTATCGAACTCGACGTGCCGCGTCGAGCCGATGGGGTCGTACGGTCGGAGCATCGGACGGAGGGTCTTCTCGCCGTCCGTCGATAGAACGATCGCGCGGTAGATCCGGCCGGCCGCGTCGTCTGCCAACTGGCGCAGCAGCAGTAGTTGCCGAAACGTGTTGTCCTTGAGGAACACGCACTCGGATACCCAGCGCCCGGCGATCGCTACGACTTGAGGGAACAGGGAGGTCTTTGGACGGCCATTGGCGTCCAACAGGTATCTCTCCAAGACGAGTTTCGCGAGGAGAAACGCGACCTCCTGCTCGCGGCGTTTCTTGAGGTCGTCCAGCGTGTGGATCTCCGTGAGGCCGGCGATCGGGGCGATCTCGGTCGTCGTCGGAAGGTCGGCGGTCGTCAGGGCGCGACGAGAGTCGTCCGTGAAGCGAGCGGCCAGCCGCTCCGACGGGATCTCGTATCGGTAACCGATGAGGCGCGGGAACGTGATCTCGCAGGCGATGCGCTCTTCCAGGGCGCGCACTCGCGTTGCGGTGACCGCGACCGTGAGCCGCGAGGGCTCGCCGGCCGTGGGGATGAACGAGAAGGGGACGCCGTAGACCTCGGCGTACTCCGGCGCGAACGCTTCGAACTCGATCGACGTGCCATTCACCTGGAGCGTGCGCCGCTCCGTCGCGTAACTCATGCGCCGCAGACCCCGGCCGACCACCTGCTCGCAGAGGAGTTGCGTCCCGAAAGCACGCACCCCGAGGATGTGCGTCACCGTGTTCGCGTCCCAACCTTCGGTGAGCATCGAGACGGAGACGACGCACCGCACGTGCTCGCCCAGACGGCCTCGCTTGCCGACCGTGTTCATCACCTCGCGCAGGAGGACTTCGTCTGTCAGTTCCTCCGCGTCCCGCCCGAGGAAGCGCTCGCGGTATTCCGCCTTGAACTGCGCGATTTCGCCGGCCGCGATCTTCTTGAATTCGTCGCTCATCGCTCCGGCCGCTTCGAGTTGCTCGCTGTCCACGAGGATCGTGTTCGGTCGAGAGATCCACTCACTGCCGACCACATTGCTGAAAATGGGTAACGCACCCGGCACGGGAATCGTCGTCTCGTCTGGGAGTTTCTTCTCCCAACCTGCAATGAAGTCGAACACGATCTTCGACACGCTCGTGTTGTTGCAGACCACGATGAAGACCGGAGGCGTGAGCCCGGCGGCTTGAGCCACCTTGTTCTGCTCCCACTCTCGGTACTGCTTCTCGTAATCGGAGTAGAGGGAGCGGAGCGCTGCCTCGAGAACCGCTGGCAACTTGGGCTCGCCCGTGGGCTTCTCGGCACCCCGTCCCTTCTTCGGGAGATCATCACGAATGCGAAGCCAAATGTTTCGGTAGGTCGGTTGGTCGCCGACCATCGAGTTGTCCGCGACCGGAACGCGGGGCACCTTCACGATGCCCGACTCGATCGCGTCAATCAGGGAGAAGTCGGAGACAACCCACGGGAAGAGCGTCCCCTCCTCATAGCCCGAACCCTTGAGGAAAAACGGCGTTGCCGAGAGGTCATAGCAGACCTTCACTCCGATCTTCTTCTTGACGGCCTCGAGGCCCGAGAGCCAAACCCGCGCCTCCTCCTCGCGCTTCTTCACCTCGCGCCGCTCGTCTCCTGTGAGTCGTGTGGGCTCCTCGGGCTCGGGCTTGCTCCGGTAGCAGTGGTGCGCCTCGTCGTTCAGGACGATGATGCCCCGCTTGCTGCCGGTCTCCCGACAGACTCGACTGACCATCTGCGCGGGCGATTCGGCGAACGGGTTCTCCTCCCGCCCGTGCGCCAAGATGACTTTGTTTAGCCGCCCGACCTTCTCGCGCTCGTGAAGCAGAAAGGCATGGAAGTTCGTGATGACGATCTTCGCCCTGCCGAGTTCGGCCATGCGATCGGCCGGCAGGATGTCCCTCTCGCGGTAGTCGTTCTGCGGATCATTCGGCAGGAGGACACGCAGTCGGTCCTTGATCGTGATGCCCGGAGTAACGACGAGAAAGGCGTCTGAGAACCGGGCGTCCTGCGGGTTCCGGATCTTGTTGAGTGTGTGCCAAGCGATAAGCATCGCCATGACGACCGTCTTGCCTGCGCCGGTCGCCATCTTGAAGGCCATGCGGTAGAGGTCTTGGTTCGCTCCCTCGTTGACATCGCGGAGCGTATTCTCGATCCAGGCGTCGCCGTAGCGGGCCGCGACCTCGGTGATGTAGATCACCGTCTCGAGCGCTTCGACCTGACAGAAGAACAGGCGCCGCTCGCGATCCGCCCTCGTCCAGTACTCGAGCAGTTCACGGGTTGTCCTCGTGATCCCCGCGTGGCCACCCGCACGCCAGATCCCGACCCGTGCGCGCACTTTATTGATGAACTCGTTCGGCCTGGATCGCTCCTGCGTCCACTCCGTCTCGAGGCTGAGCTGTCTGCCGCGCTTCTTCGGTTGCGCGATAGGGACGAAGTACGCGCTGACTCGGCGCTCTCCGACGATCTCTTCCGTGATCCCTTCGTCCGAGAAGCGGAAGTGACGCTTGGGCTCCTCAAAGGCGGAGTTGATGACGGGGTTTTCGATCGCCATGCGATTCGTCTCGAGGGCCTCCGACGCGGGGGCGGTCTCGCCCCCGCGTCCGCGCGGCCGCTAGTCCTTCTTCTTCTCCCCCTCCGCCTTCGGGGCCGCCGCCTCGGCCTCCGCCTTGGGGGCTGCCGCCTTCGCGGGCTCCTTCAATTCGACTACCAGGATGCGCATGGTCGTCGTCCCGACGTTCTGCCCCGAGTGCGTCTCGGCCGGGATCCACACGACGTCCCCCACCTTCCCATCGAGCTCGCCCCCCGTCCCGTCCGGCTTTGAGATCTTGAGTTTGCCAGCCTCGAGGATGTAGGCGAAGTGGTCGGGGTGCGAGTGGGGCGCGATCTTCTCGCCGACCTTGAACGTCACCTCCATGACGCGCACGCGCTCGTTCTCGAAGACGAGCTTGTACATGGTTGGCGCGGCCTTCAGCGGGTCCTGAGCGAGCGCGGGCGCGGCGAGAATCGCGAGGGCCATCGCCACGAAGACACCACGGCTGAGTTGTCCGAGGATCGTTTTCATCGCTTTTTCTGTTCCTCCTTCGAGAATGAGGGTTGTGGAGCCGCGACGGGGGACCGAGAGAGAGAATAGCGCGACGGCGGCGCGCGGCCAAGATCGGTCGCGGCGCAACCATCCCGGCTCAGAGCGCCCCGCCCACCTCCGGCACCACGACTGCGACCGTCGTCCCGCGCCCGGCCGCGCTCGCCACACGGATCGCGCCGCCGTGCTCGTCGACGATCCCCTTGCAGATCGCGAGGCCGAGGCCGGTGCCGTCCGTCTTGGTCGAGAAGTTCGGCTCGAAGAGGCGGCCGCGGAAGTCGGCCGGGATGCCGACGCCCGAGTCCTCGACGAAGACGACCGCCACGCGGCCGCGCGCCGGCGGCCGCCCGCTCCACGCGACGAACCCGCCGGGCGGCGGCGCGTCGCCGAGCGCCGGGGCCGTCGTCGCCAGCGTCCGCACGCGCACGCGCCCCCCCGCCGCGCTCGCCTGCACCGCGTTCTCGATCAGGTTCAGGAAGACGCGCTTCATCTCCTCGCGATCGACGCGAACGCGCGGCCCTTCCGGCGCCAACTCCAGATCGAGCGCGACCGCGCCCGCCCCCTCGCCCCCGTGGAACCGGGCGCTCTCGCGCACGATCGCGTTCAGGTCCTCCTGGCGGACGAGCCGCCGCGGCATTCGCGCGAACTGGCTGAACTCGGTTGCGATCCGCCGCAGGCTCTCGATCTCGCGGATGATCGCCTCGGTCCCCTCTTCGAGCGCCTTCTCGAATCCGGCCGCGCCGTCGCGGTACGCCTTCCGGATCTGCTGCGCCGACAGCTTCATCGGCGTGAGCGGGTTCTTGATCTCGTGCGCCACCTGGCGCGCCATTTCGCTCCACGCGAGTAGTTTCTTCGAGCGGATCAATTCCGTGAGGTCCTCGAACACGAGCACGCGCCCCATCTCCTCGCCCGACGTGTTGAGGAGGTGCGTGCCGACGGCGCGCACGGAGAGGACCGGGTCGGCGGCCGCCTCGGCGCTCGAGTCGTCGCCCTCGACGCTTGGTCTTGCGTCCGTCTCGCGCGCGTCGCTGGTCGCCCCCGCGCCGGCCCCCGCGCCCCCGCGCCCGCGCGGCAGCGCGATCTCGCGCTCGAGCACGCCGCCCGGCGCGCTCCCGATCGCCTCGAGCGTCTCCGCGATCGCGTCGCGCATGCCGTCTCGGAGCCACGACGCGGGGCGCCCGATCCCCGCCCCCTCCGGGAGCCCGAGGATCCGCGCGCCGCCGCGGTTGAGCGTCGTGATCCGCCCCTCGCGGTCGAGCGCGAGCACGCCCGTCGTCATCGTGCCGATGATCGCCTCGATGTAGCGCGTCCTCTCGAGGATCCGGTCGCGCGACTTGCGCACCTCCTCCGTCATCCGGTTGAACGAGTCGACGAGTTGGCCCAATTCGCCGCCCGACGTCCGCCGGAGCGAGAACGCGAGGTCGCCGCGCGCGACGCGCGCCGTCCCCGCCGACAACTCCGCGACCGGCCGCGCGATCCGGTCCGCGACGAGCGTCGCGAGGAACGACACCAGGACGAGCACGATCACGGTGAGGTAAAGGATCGATGCGAGCGCGCGCCCGACGTCCTCGCGGATCTCGCGCTGCCGGAAGAGGAGGGGCACCGCGAGCGCGCCGAGCGTCTCGCCCGAGAGGCCGCCGAGCGCGCCGTACGCGACGACGTACGGGACCTGCGCGAGCGCGCCGGTCCCGTAGACCGCCTCCTTCCGATTGAGGAAGCAGTCGACGTGCTCGCGCGCCGGCATCCGCGGCGCGAGGGCGTCCGACTGAACCAACTCCGGCCGGTTCGTCGCGACGAGCCCGGAGGCGGAGTACGCGAACAGGTCGCGGTTCCCCTCCGCCCCGAGGTCCGCGAGGAGCGCGCCGTCGACCGGCGTCCGGAGAAGCAGCACGCCCTTCCCCGGATCCTTCTCCCCTTCGAAGACGACCGGCACGACCGAGACGGCCGAGAGTCCGTCCTCCGGAGAGAAGAAGGTCTCCGGCGACAGCGTGGACGCGACGCGGCGCACGAGGTCGCCCGGCACCTCGGGCACGACGCCGTTCTGCAACAGGAGCTCGCCATCCGCGCGGAACACGGAGAACTTCTTGAGGCCGGTCTCGAGGTCGATCGCCGTCATCGGCTCAAGGCCGAGCGTGAGCCGACGGATGAGGGTCGATTCGGAAAGGCGCGTCGCCTCGCCGACGGAGCGCTCGCGGAGGAGGGCCCGCGCGGCATCGAGCCCCTCGGCCGCCTCGCGCCGCGCCGCGTCGGCGAGGCGCTGCGTCGTGAGGCGGTACGTGAGGACGCCCATGAGCGCCGCGGGGATCACGGCGATCACGAGGAACGCGGCGAGGAGCCTCTCGCGGAAGGACGCCGGGCGTGGGTGGCGCGCGAGGACGCCGCGCGCCGAGGCGACGAGCGCGCGGCCGATCAGGATGATCGCGCCGACGAGCGCGACGTGGATCAGGCGCGCGGCGAGGGCCCAGGGCCCGCTCCGCGCGAGCGTGAACGCGAGGAGCGCACCATCCGGGAGCGGGGCGATGAGCGTCGCCTCCCGACCGCCGTAGAGCGAGCCCTCCCAGAAGTGGCCCGGCGCCGCCGCGGCGAGATCGCTCGGCAGGACGAGACCGGGGAGGATCGTCGGGTCGGACGACGCGACGACGCGCCCGTGCTCGAAGCGCGAGACGACGAGGCGCCCTTCGAGCTCCGCCGGCGACTCCGCGCCGGCGACGGCTCCGGCCCCGAGGACGAGGGGCCGGTGCGCGACGGGGCGCGTCGCGAACGCGAGGTTCTCGAAGAAGTACGGGATCGTGACGACGACCGCGCCGATCACGACGCCCTCGTCGGACACGATCGGCGCCGTGCCGAGGTAGGTGTCGACGGTCTCGCGACCAATGCGCCGCTGGCTCGCGACGATCACGGGGCGCCGCGCCTCGCGCGCGTCGCGGAACGCGAAGGTCGCGCGATAGCCCGACTCGGAGGGGATGCCGACGGAGAAGCGCGAGACGACGGCGCCCGCGGCATCGAGGATCTCGAGCGCGCACTCGTAGCCGAGCGAGGCGAGCGGGCTGGCGGCCCACTCGGCGTAGGCGAGGTTCTCCGCGGCGGCGGCGCGGGCGCCGGGCTCGGCGGCGCCCGCGGCGCTCTCCGCGCTGCCGGGCACGCCGGGCGCGCCGGGCGCGAGCGCCCCGACGAGCGTGGGCCGATCGACGAGGAACTCGAGCGTCTCCTCGAGGACGAAGCGGCGCCACTCGTCGCGCGGCGTCGTGAAGCGCGCGGCGACGCCCTGGACGCGCTCGCGGTCGCGCGCCTCGAGCCCGCGATCCACGCCGGGGAGGAGCGCGAGGCTCGCGCCGAGGAGCAGGAGCGCGCTGCGACCGATCTCGGCCGGCGGCTCGGCGCGCCCCAGCCGCGCGAGCGCGGCGGCGGCGGCGAGCGTGATCCCGAGGAGCGCCGCGGACGGCACGAGGCGCGCGACCGGCGCGGCGGCCGAGCTCCGCGCGAGGAAGGGGAGCGCGCCGAGCACGACGAGGGCGGCGGCGAGGGCCAGCGGCCGCCCGACGAGGCCGGACGCGCGGGAGAGCAAGACGAGGACGCGGAAGAACGCGAATCCGGCCAGCGTCACGGAGAGGATGAGAGCGATCGGCGCCGGCGCGAGGGGCGGGAGAGGCGCGTCGAAGAGGCGCGGGCCCGCCGCGTAGACCGCGCCCGCGACGAGCCGCACGCCGGCCCACCACGCGAGCGGGATCGCCGCGAGCGCGGCGAGGGCCAGCGCCCGGCGCGCCGGGCCGCGCGCCGCGAGGCCGGGCTCCGCGCGCGCCCACGCGCGGTCCACGAACCACACCGTCGCGGCGACCGCGGCGACGGTGAGGAGGAGATCCGCCGGCGATCGGAGAAGGCCGAGCGGGGCGGCGCCCGCGAAGCCGTCCGGCTGGAAGAGCGCGGGCGCGACGAGACCGCGCGCGGGGCGAAACGCGGCGAGGAGGAGGCGCGCGCCCCACACGAGCCCGATCCAGAGCGCGCATCGCGGCGCCGAGGAGAGACGTCGAGCGCGATCCGACGCGGCGACGCGCGCGGCGGCGATCCCGGCCGCGAACGCGAGGAGGACGAAGCGGATCCCCTCGCCGAGGGCGCGGCGGCGCGCGCGTGCGCCCGCGAGCGTCTCGCCCTCCAGCACGATGCGGCCGACGTCGCGCCCGTCGAGCGCGAGGAGGACGACTTCGCGGGGCCGGGCTGATTCCGCGGACGCGCCCGCGACGCCCTCCGTCCCCGCGACGGCCCGTGCGCTCACGCCGTCGGGCGCTCGCCCGCCGACATCGAACGGGACGCTCGCGATGAGCCGCCGTCCGCCCGGAAACGACTTCGAGACGCCGAGCGCGGTCTGGATCCGGCCGTGGAGGAGGAAGGCGCCGTCGCGCGGCCCCTCGCCGGTGCGCGACAGCGGCCGTCCCCACCACGCGAGGTCGCGCCCGTTCTCCTCGAGGAGGAGGCCCCACTCCTCGCGCGGCCGACGCGTCGTGTCCGCCCGCGCGAGGTCCGGTGGCGCGGCGGCGGACGCGAGCGCCTCGAACGCCCCGCGCTGGTCGAGGGGGACGACGCTCCCCTCGCCGAGCCGAAGCGCGGCCGCCGCGCGCCCCACCGCGCCCGCCAACTCCGCGCACCGCGCCGCGGCCTCCTCCGCGATGCCGCGCCCCACCCGCTCGAGGCGCGCCCGCTCCCGCGCGCCCCACGCCACCTCGTCGGGCGGCCCCGTCCAGACGGCGAGCGGCGGCGCGACGAGCGCGACGAGCGCGACGATGACGAGAGAGAGCGTGTGCGCGGAGGAGCGCCGTCGTTCCGGCGCCGGAGGCGGGATCGGGTTCACGGGACGAGGCCCGGGTCTAGCGGTCGATCGACTTGATCTCGGCGACCTTCCAGGTCCCCTCCTCTCGCCGGAGTTCGACGTAGACCTGGTCGTGGTAGAGGATGCCGTCGAGTCGGAATCGCCTGTCCGCCACCGCGTACGGGCGCTGGCCGTCGCGGTTGATGTTCCGGTACTTCACGAACTTGAATCTCTCGGTCGTGGAGTACTTCAGGAGATCGGAGAGGAGGTAGGCTGCCTGGGTCTTCGTGAAGAGCCCGCCCCGCGGTCCGCCGCGGCTGAACGAGAGCGAGACCTTGCCTGTCCCGAAATGGGCGAGGAGGCTCTCGGCCTCTCCGCCCAACCAGGCCCGCTCGATTCGCGCGAAGACTTGGACCGGTTCGGCATCGGGGTCGACGCCGGGCTCGAACGGGAGCGCGTCGGCCGGCTCGCGAGCGACGCTCTCCGAGTCGGGGGGCGGCTTCGCGGCCGCCTCGCTCGGCCGGCGCGCGTCCTCCGCGGGCGGCGCCGCGGGGCCAGCGAGGGCGGGCGCGAACGCCCCGGCGCAGGCGCCGACGAGGGCCGCGGCCACCAACCGGCGGGGCGCTCCGACTCCGAAGACCATGGCCAAGTCTACCCCGGGGGAGGGGGGGCCGCAAGGCGGACCGCTCAGGCCGCCGCGAGCCTCTTCTTCTCCGCCCGAGCCTGGTCGTAGGCCCGCCAGTCGACGACGATCGCCCCCGCGACGAAGATCGACGAGTAGGTCCCGATGACGATCCCGATCAGGAGGGCCAGCGCGAAGTCGCGGATCACCTCGCCGCCGAACAGGTAGAGCGCGGCGACGGCGGAGAGCGTGAGTCCCGACGTGATCACCGTGCGCGAGAGCGTCCGATTGATGCTCAAGTCCACGACCGTGCCGAACGCCTCCCGGCGGAGCGTCCGCATCCCTTCCCGGATCCGGTCGAAGATGATGATCGTGTCGTTGATCGAGTACCCGGCGATCGTGAGGAGCGCGGCCATCACGCCGAGCGAGAACTCCTTCCCGATGAGCGTGAGGAGGCCGGTCACGAAGAGGATGTCGTGGAAGAGCGCCACGACCCCCGACGCGGCGAAGCGGAATTCGTAGCGGACCTTCACGTAGACGAGGATCGCGAGGAGCCCGAGCGTCACGGCCCAGACGGCGTTCGTCCGCAATTCCTTCCCCACCTTCGGCCCCACGTCCTCCGTGCGCCGCACGTCGATCCCGACGCCCGGGAGGTGGCCGCGGAGCGCCTCGACGATCTTGTCTCCGGTCTCCTCGCCGTAGCGCGTGCGGTCCGCGCGGATCAGGTACTCGGTCGACTCGCCGAACCGCTGGATCTCGGCGGTGCCGAGTTCGATCGCGCTCACCGCCCCGCGCAGGTCGCCGATCGAGACCTCGCGGTCGGTGTGGATCTGGACGAGCGTGCCGCCCACGAAGTCGACGCTCCACTTGGGCCCGCCCTTCACGACGAGGGCGATCACGCTCAAGAGCAGGGTGACGACGGAGAACGTGTACCCGATCCGCCGCCACTTCATGAACGGGAAGTTCGCGTTGACGAAGAAGTGCATGGCGTCCCTCGGTTAGATGCTCAGCCGCTTGACGTGGAACTTGGCGATCATGAGGTCCATGAGGATGCGCGTCACGAAGACCGCCGTGAACATGCTGATGGTGAGACCGATGATGAGCGTCACGGCGAAGCCCTTGATGCTCGCCGTCCCGTAGAAGAGAAGGAACATCGTGGTGAGGACGGTCGTCACGTTCGTGTCGATGATCGTCGTGAGCGCCCGGTTGTACCCGGCCTCGACCGCGGAGCGCATCGTCTTGTTGAGCCGCAGTTCCTCCCGGACGCGCTCGTTGATGAGGACGTTCGCGTCGACGGCCATCCCGAGCGTGAGCAACACGCCCGCGATCCCCGGCAGCGTGAGCGTCGCGTCGATCACGACCATCGACGCGAGAAGGATGACGAGGTTCAAGAAGAGCGCGACGTTCGCGATGAGCCCCGTGATCCGGTAGTAGAACACCATGAACGCGACGATGAACAGGAACCCGATCCAGCACGCCTTGACGCCCGCGTCGATCGAGTCCTTCCCGAGCGACGGCCCGACGCTCCGCTCCTCGAGGATCTCGATCGGCGCGGGGAGCGCGCCGGCGCGGAGCACGATCGCGAGGACCTTCGCCTCGGCGTCGGTGAACGAGCCGGTGATCGAGGCGACGCCGCTGGGGATGCGGTCGAGGATGTTCGGCGCGGTGTGGACTTCCGCGTCGAGGACGATCGCGAGCCGCCGCCCGACGTTTTCGCCCGTCACCTTCGCGAAGACGCGCCGCCCCTTGCTGTTCAGTGTCAACTCGACCCCCGGCGCGTTCGGGTTGTCGCGGTCGAGCCCGATCCGGACGATCGCGTTCTGGATCGCCGCGCCGGTCAGCTCGGAGTTCTTCTTGAGGAGGTAGAGGCCGCGGTAAGCCTGCCCCTCGAGCGTCGTCGTCTCGCGCGCCCACGCGAACGCCGTGCCGGGCGGGAGGAGCCGCTGCACGGCCGGGTCGGCGAGCAGGACCTTCACGGCCGGCACGTTCTCCTCGAGGACGAGCGGGTTCGCCTGCGCCGACTGGTCCGCGAATCCCAGGTAGCGGCTGAAGGGGCGCTTCTCGTCCTCCGCCTCCTCCGTCGCGCCGGCGAGGAGCGAGTCGATCCCGCTCGTGTCCGCCGCTGCCGTCGCGGCCGCGGTCGCCGTCGTGTCCGCCGCCTCCTTCGTCTTCTTGAGCGCGAGCGACTCGTCGATCTTCGTGAGCGCCTCCTGGAGCGTGCTCACCGGCTGGACCAACTTGAACTCGAGGAGCGCGGTCTGCCCGATCAGCTCCTTCGCGCGCTCGATCTCCTGGATGCCCGGCAACTGCACGATGATCCGGTCGCTCCCCTGCGGCTGGATCGACGGCTCGGTGACGCCGAACTGGTCGACGCGGCTCCGGATCACCTCGAGGGCGCGCTCCTGCGCGTCCGACGCTTCCTTCTCGGAGAGTTTGGTCTTGTCGACCTGGAGGACCAGGTGCATCCCGCCCTGGAGGTCGAGGCCGAGCGCGATCGCGTTCGACTTGAGGCTCGCGAGCGCCTTCGGGTCCATCGCGGTCCGTTCCGCGGGCGACATCGTGGCCAGCCGGTACGTCGGATAGAGGTACGCGAGGCTCACCGCCAAGACCGCGAGCACGATCAAGACCTTCCACTTGAAGTTCGGTCCCATCCATCTCCTCCGAATCGTGTGCGAAACGCGCCGGCGAGGGCCTCGCGCGGCGCCGCGCTGCTATCTCGTCCCTCGCCCCTCGGCCTCGGCCTCGCGAATCAGCGCGAGCATCTGCCGGACCGCGGCCTCCATCCCCACGCAGAGCGCGCGCGCCACGATGGAGTGGCCGATGTTCACTTCCTCGATCTCGCGGACCGCGACGACCGGCTTCACGTTCACGTACGTGAGGCCGTGCCCCGCCTTCACCTTCACGCCGCCCCGCGCCGCCAGCGCCGCCGCCGCGGCGAGGCGCGCGACCTCGCGGGAGCGCCCCGCGTCGTCGCGCGCGTTCGCGTACGCGCCCGTGTGGAACTCGACGCCGTGGAACCGCGCCGCGATCGCCGCCTCGGTCTGCGCGGCTTCGGGATCGATGAACGCGTTCACCTCGATCCCGGCGTCCGCGAGCCGCCGCGCGGCCGCGGCGAGCGCGTCGCGCGCGCCCGCGACGTCGAGCCCCCCCTCCGTCGTCACCTCCTGGCGCCGCTCGGGGACGAGCGTCGCGGCCTCCGGCTTCACCTCGATCGCGATCCGGACCATCTCCTCCGTCGCCGCCATCTCGAGGTTGATCCGCGTGCGCGCCGTTTCACGCAAGATTCGCAGGTCTCGCTCCTGGATGTGCCGCCGGTCCTCCCGCAGGTGGACCGTGATCTGGTCCGCGCCGCCGATCTCGGCCAGCACGGCGAGCGCGACCGGGTCCGGCTCGCGCCCCTTCCGCGCCTCCCGCACCGTGGCCACGTGGTCGATGTTCACGCCCAGTTCGACGCGCTCGCGCGGCGGACGCGGCCGACCGGGCACGACCGTATGGGCCATGCACGCACTCCTTCACTTCCCGCGCACCGTGGGATTCGGCGACAGAGGAACGGCGGTGGCTGGCTCGAAAGAGATCCGGACGAAAGGACGCGCGCCCCTCGCCGCGAACAGCGAGTGTAGGCGCGCGCCTCGGAAACGTCAAAGAGTTACGGCAAGGCGACCCCGCGCCTCACGGAAGCGCCGACGCCACGTCCGACGCCTGCTTCGCCGGCAGGTCGCTATCGATCTGCCGATAGATCACCCACTGCGTCGGGTCCGCCGGGTCCGGTTTCACGATGAAGTTCTGTTTCGAATCGACTGCGAGTATGCGCTCCGGGTCCGTCGGGGTGATCGTCCCCACGCGGAGGGTGACGGTTGCCAGGACATCCGTGCAGTTATTGCAGTCGATCCCGGTGTACGGGCTTGTGCTATCGATGACGAGGTCGAGCGTAATGGACGTCACGTTGTCGCTTCGGAACATGCGGCTGGTGCTACCCAGATCGAGCGTCTTGCCCCAGAAGTTCTCCCCAGGGCCTAGGATGCCCCGATCTCGAAGCTCCTGCGCGTCGACTTCGAGGAACTCGAACTGGAACGTGTCGGCGAGCATCTCCTCGTAAAGGATGGAGTCCTGGTTGTTGTACGCGCGCTCGAACCAGTTCGTGAGCAGTGCGTCGATGGTGCTGCGCGACGGCGGGGGTGGCGGCTCGGTTTCCTTATCCTCCGACGAACAGAACGGGCTCCCCGTGAAGATCGGGAGTGCCAGAAGAACCGAAAGGAGCGCGAGCTTGGAAATGCGCTGTGTTCGGGACTGCGTTCGCATGATGCGGGTCTCCTCCTGTATCGAGGGATGCCGGGAGGCCGGAGCCCCCTCCCCCGAGGTCAGCAAAGTGGCCATCCTACCAGTTCGGCACGCCGCGTGTCAAAGCCCAGGTTCGGCATGCGCGTTCTCATCACTTGTTCCGCGCGCGGAGTTGCCCCCACGAGGGGATGCCCGGTTCGGGAGCGCGCGCGTCCTCCCACCGGTAAAGGACCCAATCACTTCCAGGCTGATTCATGTAGAACGTGAGGGTCCCCTTGTAGAGCGTCTGGACGGAATTGACGTCTACGATCGAGAGTTCGTAGTTCTTCCGGAGTCGGATGGAACCCCCCTCGTCCACCGAGTCGGGAGGCGACAGGTTCGTGAGCGTCAGGCTGATGCTGTCGGCGGCGTTGAAGATATTGTCCGCGACCACCCTCTCCACCTCCTCGGTCCAGTTGACGAACGTGCTCTCGCTTCCCGCTGAGGCTTCGTCAATGGAATCGAGCCGGTCCGCGCGGAACAAGAACGTGTCCGAGAAGGCGTTGTCGTAGAACTCGATTTGCTGGTCCTCCATCGTCACTTCGATATTCGTCACCAGGCGCAGCGGGTCCCGCGCCGGCTCCCACCGCGTCGTCGACCCCCCCGGTTCCGCATCGCGGGGAACGAAGAAACACGACGTCGAGCCCGCGGTCGCGAGCGCGCCGAAGAGGAGCAGCCCCTTGGCGGTGTTGGCGAGGAGCGTCGTGCGGGTCCGGATCACAACCGATACTCCATCGCGGCATCCGCCTGGTAGAAGCGCTTCTCGGGGTCGCTCACGACGCCCTCGCTCCCGCGGGTCATCATCTGCCGGCCGTTCAGCTTGATGTTCCACTTCTTCGTGATCTCCCACGTGAAGTTGAGGCCCAGGGTGAGCTGGTGTCTTACGTTATCGCCCTGGGTCCCGGCCTTCTTGACCTTGTCGACCCGACCGTCCCCGTCCACGTCCGTGTAGACGTAGGCGCGGTTCGACTCGACGCGCTCCCCGAAGGAGAACCGAAGCCCGGTGATCGGGCTGTACCCTGTCGACATCTCGAGGCTCTGCTTGCTCGTCTGGCTGCTCTTCGCGAAGGTGTCCCGCTCCCTGTCGAACGAGCCGTCCTCCCGAACTTGGAACATGTGCGTCATATCGAGCGTCACTCCGCTGAGAACTTTGTAAGTGAGCTGCGTATCGACATCCCTCTTCCGGGAGAGGAAGTTCCTCGACTTGTCCTGGTCGAAGAAGGTGAAGTCGTTTCGCACCTCGTATGTCTGGGTGATCCGCGCCGCCTTGCTGATCTCGTAGCGGATCTTGGGCCTCAGAAACCACGACTGCTTCGTGTTGTTTTCACCCGAGCGCTTGGAATGGATGTTCACGGTCTTGTCCTCTTTCACGCCGAGGCCGAAATTCGTCGTGAGTCGCTTGGAGAAGCGGTAGTCGCCGGACCACTCGAGCGACCGCGTGAGAAGGTCCCGGTCGCTCGCGCGAGCCACCGGTTCCACGAACTGGTACGAGACGAGGTCCATCTTCCCCGAGAGGGTTCCCTTGAGGCGCGGGGAGAAGGTTTGCTCGTGCGAGAGCGTCAGCGCGCCGTGATCGATTCGCTTCGTGAGGTCCGTCGTATCCGAGGGTGGGAATGGGAACTCCTCGTCCGCCCAATCACGACCCATCGAGAGAGTTGTCTTGCCGCCCTTCCACACCGAGTAACTCACGGCGGCTTTCAGCTCGTTCCGCGCGATCTCGTTCGTCCGTTCCCGCTCCTTTTTCACAGTTATGTCGAACACGCTATCGCTCACGACGACCTCCGGGCGATCCACGACGTAGTCCTTCGCCGACCGGTCGTGAGAGACCTCGATTTTGAGCGTCAGGTCCTCCGAACGCTTGATGTCGGTCGTGAGCGCGATGCCGGATCGGTCCTCGATACGCGTCTCTTGCGCCTTGTTCACGTCGAGGGTTGGATACTGGAACTGTTTGTTGCCGGCCGCGAGACTGAGTTGGAGTTTCACGGCGTCCACCGGGCTGAAGGTCACGCCCCCGGTCAGGGCTTGGGAGATGTCTCGATTCTCGATGACGCCCGTTGCGGATGTGGCGTCGTTGGTCGATCGGGACCCGCTCCACCCGAACGTCGTTCGGAGCCGTCGGTCGGGGTTGTACTTGAGGCCGACGGAGAGTTCTCCCTGCGTCCCGCTCTCGGTGACTTCGCTCACCTCGGTCTTCTGGGTTCCCGCGTTCGCGTCGAAGTTGAAGAGAAGGCTGTCGAGCATCTGCTTCTCGTAGCGGGCGAAGATGCCGACGTTTCTCGCCTTCGTTTTGCGCTCATTGACGATCGCGAGGGTTCTGTCGCTGTCGAGCGACCTGTTCGTGCTCACGTCGAAGCCGAGAGCGGAGCCCGGACCGAGCTTGTACTCGATGCTCGTGTTGAGCCGTCTCACCTCGCCCGTCCTGTTGAGAGTCGTCTCGTTCTTCTCTCCCAACGCGGAGGCAGCGTTAACGCGGAGTTTTTCCCCGAGCGTGTAGTCCGCACTGAAACTGTGATCGAATCGTCTCACGTCCTTCTCGATGTTGTATTTCACGACGTACGACGGATGAAAGCCTCCGGCTTTGGCCTTCGCGGCCGCGGCCGCCGAGTCGGCGCTCGCGGCGGCCGCCGCCGAATCGCCGAGCGCCGCCGCCGCGCTGTCCGCCCTCGCCGCGCTGTCGCTCGGCGCCGCGGGCGCCGCGGGCGTCGCCCCGTCCCCGTCGTCCTGCGCGCGCGCTCCATCCCCCGCGCCGCCCGCGAGCGCGCATGCCCCGCAGAGCGCCGTCACGAGCGCCGACCGCGCGAGCCGGCCCCCGCGCGCACGAACGCGCGCCCCGATCCCCATCAACCCTCCCCCACGGCGTCGGCGAGCCGCGCGAACTCCGCGAGCGAAAGCGTCTCGCCGCGCCGGGAGAGGTCGATCCCCGAGCGCTCGGCGATTCCGGCGAGGCGCGCGGCGGGCGCCTCGGGGAGAAGCGCGAGAGTGTTCCGGAGCGTCTTTCGCCGCTGCGCGAACGCCGCGCGCACCACTCGGAAGAGCAGCGCCTCGTCGCGGACCGCGACCGGCGGCTCGCGGTGGAAGACGATCTCGACGAAGGCGGAGTCGACCTTCGGGCGCGGCCAGAAGGCGCCGGGAGCGACCGAGAAGAGGCGGCGCGCCGTTCCAGAGTAGGCGAGCCGCACCGAGATCGTCCCGTACGCCTTCGTGCCGGGCGCCGCGACGAGGCGCTCCGCGACCTCGCGCTGAAGCGTCAGGTACGCGCGGTCGAAGAGGTCGCTTCGATCCGCGAGCCATATGAGGATCGGGCTCGACGCGTAGTAGGGGATGTTGCCGAACGCGATCGCGCGCTCGGCGGGTCCGAGCGCGAGGAGCCGCCGCGCGTCCACGTCGAGGATGTCCGCCTCCACCACCACGACCCCGCCCTCCCCGGCGAAGCGCGCCGCGAGCCCGGCCGCGAGCGCCCGATCGATCTCGACGACGACGAGGCGCCGCGCCCCGCGCGCGAGGCGCTCCGTGACCGCGCCGCGCCCGCCGCCGATCTCGAGGACGACATCATCCCCGGAAAGGCGGACGGCGTCCACCATGCGCTCGACGATCCGCGCGTCGGTGAGAAAGTTCTGCCCCAGGCTCTGCTTGGGGGCCGCCCCGTGACGGGCCGACACCAGGTTCATGGACCTCGCTTCCTGCTATGCGCTTCCGTGCGGTGGACGAAGACGCGCGACGCGGCGACTTGCCGCGTCCGAAACCTTTAGCAAGATGCGATGCCTGGTGCCTCCGGGCGGTGTGGGTGAGGGGCCGTGCAGCGAAATCGCGAGGAGTATAGCACGGCGGTCGCGGACGAATCAAGCGCCCCGAGCGAGCAGGCGCGACCCACCCCGGGGGCGCAGACGCGGCGGGCTCTCGGACCTAGGGGCCGAACGGCCGGAAGACTGGGACGAGGATCGTCGCGGTGAGCCAGGTGATGACGGCGAGGCCGCTCCCGACCATGAGGTAGTCGCGGAACCGGTAACGCCCCGGACCCATGACGAGGATAGTGGACTCGTGGGCGATCGGCGTCATGAAGGCCGCCGAGACGACGAGCGCGAGGCCGAGGAGGAAGGGCCGTGGGCTCGCGTCGAGTTGCCCCGCCATTGCGAAGCCGATCGGCGATAGGACGATCGCCGCGGCGGCGTTCTCGATGAGCTGCGTGAGCAGAACGGCGAACAGAAGGAATCCCCCGAGGACGACCGTGGGGCCGAACCCGCGCAGCGAGTCGACGGCTCCCGCGGCCAGGATCTCCGCGGTCCCGGTCTTCTCGAGCGCGAGCCCGAACGGAATCATCCCGCCGACGACGATCAGGGCGCCCCAGTCGATCGCGCCGTACGCGTCCCGCAGGTTCACGCACCCGAGGAGGACGAGGAGTGCCGCGGCGAGCGGCATCCCCACGGCCGGCGTCACGAGCCCCAAGACGATCGCCGTGACCGTGAGGGCCATGATGCCGAGCGTCATCAGCGCGAGCCGCTTCCCGACGATCGGGAACGGCTGCTGCTCGAGAAGCATGAAGTCGGGCTTCCCGCGCAGGCGGTCGACTCCCTGCGGATGCCCGACGAGGAGGAGCGCGTCGCCGAACTGAAGGTGGACGGCCGTCGGGCGGCCGACGATCGGGCGGCCGAGGCGCGAGATCCCCATCACCGTGAGGCCATACTCGCGCGAGAAGTGGATCTCCTCGAGCGATCGCCCGACGAGCGTCGAGTGCGGCGCGACGATCGCCTCCACCATCACGAGATCGACGCTGCGGAGCGTCCTCTCCCCGACCGTCAGCTCTTCCTTGAATTTGAAATCGGGCGAGTGGAGGAGCTCGGCGATCTTCGAGATCTCCCCCTGAACGACGAAGACGTCCCCGCGCTCGAGGCGCATCCAGTTCTCGGCCGGCATCTTCTCGTCGCCGCGGATGATCGAGAGGATCGCGACGCTGTACCGGTCGGCGATGTCGAGCTCGCCGAGCGTTCTCCCCACGATCGACGAGTGGGGGGTCACCATCACCTCCGTGAGGTACTCCTTCACGTGGTAGTCGTCGGCGAGCCCGGAGTCCGTTCGCGCCGCCGGCAGGAACCTCCGCCCGACGAGGAGGAAGTAGAGAAGCGCGAGGAGGAAGATGACGACCGCGATCGGCGTGAACTCGAAGAATCCGAGCCCGATTCCGTCGGGGGAGTGCTGGCTCAGGAAGCTGCTCACGATGATGTTCGAGCGCGTCCCGATGAGGGTCCACATCCCGCCGAGGAGCGAGCCGTACGCGACGCAGAGGAGATAGCGGGATGGCGAGAGGCGACGCTCGCGGCAGATCGCCGTGACGACCGGCATCCAAACGAGGACCACCGTCGTGTCGTTCACGATGCTCGAGAAGAGAGTCGTGGCGACGAGGATCGCCGTTTGCAGGAGGAGCTCGTTGTGCGCGCACGCGCCGAGGAGGCGCCCGCCCATGAGCTGCGCGGCGCCGGTCCGCACCATCGCGGCGCCCACGACGAACATGCAGCCGACCATGACGACCGCCGGGCTCCCGAAGCCGCCGAGACCTTCCTCGGGCGTGAGGATCCCCATCGGGCCGTGCGGGCCGGAGCGCCACGGGAAGATCGTCGCCACGAGAACGAGGAACGCGGTGAGGTCCGCGCGAAGCCATTGCGTGTAGAACAGGACCAGCGCGGCGGCGAGGACGACGAAGAGGTAGGCCGACTCGAAACTCACGCCCGCAGGATAGAGAGGCGCGCCGTCCCGGTCAATGAGGACCGCGGGGCGCCGCCTCGCGCCGCGTGCTAGCATCGCCGCGATGACCCGGCTCGCGCGGCTCGCGCCCGTTCTCGTGCTCCTCGTCCTTCCCTTCGCGTTCCTCCACCGCGGCTTCGCCGGAGACCCCGACGCGCTCCTCGGCGCGCGCAACTGGGACATGACGACGCTCTTCTACCCGCAGCGCGCGTTCGCGCTCGCGTGCCTGCGCGGCGGGGACTTCCCTCTCTGGAACCCACACCTCTTCGCCGGCATCCCGTTCCACGCGAGCGCGCACCCCGCGCTCCTCTACCCGCCGAACGCGCTCTTCCTCGCGGCGCCGGAGGCCGCGGCGTTCAACGCGCTCTTCGCGCTGCACGTCGCCCTCGCGGGACTCTTCACGTTCGCGCTCCTCACGGAGGTCGGCGCGCGGCCGGCGGCCGCGCTCTTCGGCGCGATCGCGTTCGGGTTCGGTGCGCGCCCGCTCCTGCACGTCGCGGCCGGGCAGGCGTCGCACGCGGCCGCCCTGGCGTGGACGCCGGCCCTCTTCTGGCTCGGGGAGCGGCTCGCGCGGCGGCCGAGCGCCGCGGCCGTCGTGGGCCTCGCGGCGTCGTTCGCGTGCGCGCTTCTCGCGGGGTTCCCGCAGTACGCGGCCTACGCGGCGATCGGGCTCGTCGCGATGGCGGCGGGGCGCTGGATCGTCGCGCTCGCGGCGCGGCGCGCCCCCGCGCGCCCGCACGCCCGCGCCCTAGCGCTCATCAGCGTCGGCCTCGCGGGGGGCGCCCTCCTGGCCGCGGCTCAGGTCCTCCCGAGTCTCGAGGCCGCGCGCACCTCGTTCCGCGCGGGGGGCCCGAAGGCCTTCCTCACGATGGGAAACCTCCCGATCGAGAACTTCGCGACGCTCCTCTTCCCCGCCGCGCTCGGGAACGTCGCGCGCGCGCCCTACTTCGGCGAGTGGGGCTACTGGAACATGTGCGTGTACGCGGGGGTCGGGACGCTGGCGTTCGCGGCGCTCGCGCTCGTCGGCGGGCGCGAGGCGCGGCGGCGCGCGCTCCCCTGGGCGCTCCTCGGGGGCGGCGCGTTCCTCATCGCCGTCGGGGACCGCACGCCCCTCTACGATCTTTTCGTCCGGCTCCCACTCCTCGGCTCGTTCCGCGGCGTCTCGAAGATGTCGTCCCTAGGATTGCTCGCGGTCGCGGTGCTCGCGGGGATCGGGATGGAGTCGTGGCTCGCGGGGCGCGTGGCGGCCGCCGACCGACGTCCGAGCGGAACGCGCCGCCTCGCGATCCTCCTCGCCGCGCTCGCCGCCGCCGGGGTCGGCGCGCGCCTAGTGACTTCAGGGGAGGCGGGGCTCGCGCGCGTCGCGCGCCACTACGCCGCGTTCGCGTCGCCGAACGAGCACGCGCCGGACGGCCCGCGGGCCCCGACGCCGGAGACGCTCGCCGCCGTGCGCGACGCGATCGCGGGCGATGCGGGGCGCGTGGCGCTTTTCGCTGGCGCGCTCCTCGTCGTCGTCGCCGCCGCCGCCGCGCGCCCGCGCGCCGCCCGCCTCGCCGCGCCGGCCGCGACGATCCTCCTGGCGCTCGACTTGTTCCTCGCCTTGGAGCCGCTCCTTCTCACGCAGTCGGTCGCGCGCGACATCCGCCTCGCGCCGGAGCTCGCGGCCGCGATCCGCGAGACGCCCGCGCACGCGCGCTACGCCGCCTCCGAGCGCCGGATGATGCGCGGCGTCCTCGACGGGTTCACGGCGGCCGGCGGCTGGGAGGGGAATCTCCCCGAGCGCACGCTCGCGTTCATGAACGCCGCCTCCGACCGCCCGCTCGACGCGCCCGTCGTCTCGTTCCAGCCGCGGCGGCTCTCGCCGCTCCTCGATCTCCTCGTCGCGCAGCGCCTCGTGCTCGACGGCGCGGCGCCGGTCGACACGTCGGAGTTCCGCCTCGTCGCGGAGGGGCCGCGCTTCGCGGCGTACGACCGCGCGCGCGACCTCCCGCGCGCCTACCTCGCGCACGCAGTCGCGCGGACGCCGGACCGCGCGGCGCTCTGGGCCGCGATCCGCGACGGCGCGCACGATCCGTACGCGGTCGCCGCGATCCTCGAAGACGACGCGCGTGGGACGGCGGCCGATGACCCGCGCGCCGACGCGGGCGCGCTCCCGGCCGTCGACCCGCTGCCGGCAGACGCAGCCGAGCCGCGCCCCGAGGTCCTGCTCGACGGCCCCGACCGCGTCGTCGTGCGCGCGCGCCCCGCGGCGCGCGCGCTCCTCGTCCTCCTCGACGCGTACGACCCCGGCTGGCGCGCAGCCGTCGACGGCCGTCCCGCGCGCGTCGTCCCCGTCTTCGGCTTCTTCCGCGGCGTCTTCCTTGAGAGCGGCGCGCGCGAGGTGGTATTCTCCTACGCCCCGCGATCGTTCGCGGTCGGGGGGATGCTCTCACTCGCCGGCGTCGCGGCCGCGCTCGCGGTCGTGGCGGTCGGACTCGCGCGGAGGCACGGACGATGGCGGTCGCGATCGATCTCGGCGGCAAGGTAGCGCTCGTCACCGGCTCGTCACGCGGCATCGGCCGCGCCGTCGCGCGCACGCTCGCCGACGCGGGCGCCGCCGTCGTCGTGAACTACCGCCGCTCGACCGATCTGGCCGAGGGACTCGTCGAGGAGATCGCGAAGGCGGGCGGGCGCGCCGTCGCGGTCGGCGCCGATGTCTCGGAGCCCGCCGGCGCGCGCGCGCTCGTCGACCGCGCCGTCTCGTCGTTCGGCACGATCGACATCCTCGTCAACAACGCGGGCCACTGGACCGGCGCCCCGATCGAGGAGATGCCGGACCGCCTCATCGCCGAGTCGTTCGCGACGAATCTCGCGAGCGTCCTCTACGTGACGCGCGAGGTCGTCCCCATGATGAAGAAGAAGCGCTGGGGGCGGATCGTGAACCTCTCGTCGACGGCGTCGCTCCTGGGCGAGCCGGGCCACGCGAACTACGCGGCGACGAAGGCGGGGGTCGAGGGGATCACGCGCTCGCTCGCCGTCGAGCTGGGCCCGTTCGGGATCACGGTGAACGCGGTCGCGCCCGGATGGACCCTCACCGAGATGTCCGCGCAGCGCCTCACCGGCGACTTCCTCGCGAAACTGACGGGCGAGATCCCGCTCCGCAAGGTCGCGATGCCGGAAGAGGTCGCGTGGATCATCCTCTGCTTGGTGAGCGACCGCGCGAGCCACACGACCGGCGCGACGGTGCCGATCGAGGGAGGCTATCGGCTGAGGCGGTAGAACCCCGCGAGCGCCATTCTCCACGCGAGACGGGGCCCGCCGCCGCCTCGGCGAGATTCCACATTGAACGCTCCGCACCCCATCCCCGTCCTACTCCACCGAACGGCATGACGAGCCGCGGGAGGGACCGGTTGGAGATCCTGTCCGACGAAGACCTCGTGGCCATGAGCCAAGAGGGCGACATGGCCGCGTTCAACAGCCTCGCTGCGCGCTGGGAGTCGAGCCTCTACGGCCTCGCGCGGCGGTCGCTCGGAAACGCCGAGGACGCGCGCGACGCCTGCCAGGAGGCCCTCGTGAAGGCGTACCTGAACATCCGGCGCCTTCGGGAAAGGTCCAAGTTCAAGGGATGGGTCCATCACATCGTGTTCAACATCTGCCGCGACCGGTTCCGCTCCGCGCAAGCGAGCGCGGAGACGCGGCCCTACGAGGAGGGTGGCGCGGACGAGCTCCGGATCGCGGGCGCGCGGGCGCGCGCCGCGTCGCCGGAGCGGCACGCGGAGACGGCGCACGCGCAGGGAGTGCTCGGCGACGCGCTGCGGCGGCTCCCGGCCGAGCAGAGAACGTCGATCCTCCTGCGCGAGTATCACGGCTTCACGTCGGAGGAGATCGGGGAGATCACAGGCGTCCCGGCGGCGACCGTCCGTACGCGGATCTACTACGGGCTCCGCGCGATGCGGAAGACGCTCCGCGAGCGCGGCATCACGGAGCCCGGCCAACTGTGAGAACCGTGAGAACGAACCGCACGCGCCGTGCCGGCGCGCGCTCGATCGAAGGAGATGATCTCTCGTGAAGGACGGTCCGCTCGACCCGCGCATTGACAAACTGATCGCGTCGCTCTACGGCGAATTGCCGGAGGCCGAGGAGCGCGAGCTCCAGCGGCTCCTGGCCGAGGATGGGGCGCTCCGCGCCGAGTGGGAGGAGTTGCGCGCGACGCGCGCGCTCCTCAAGGGTTGGGAGGTCGAGGAGGCGCCGCCCAACTTCGTGATCGTCGGGGGCGCGGTGGGCGCGGCGCCCGCGCACGCGGCCGGCGCGCTCGGCCGCTGGCGCGCGCGCCTCGCGCGCCTCGCGCCGGCCCCCGCGTGGGGCCTCGCCGCGGCGGCGCTCTTCCTCGGCATCCTCGCACTGGCCGATTTCCGCGTGCGGCGCATCGAGGGCGGTCTCGCGTTCGGGTTCGGCGACCGCGCGGAGCGCTCCGCGCCCGCGGACGACGCTCCCTCGACGGCCCTCCCCGCGCGCGGAGAGGAGCCCGCGACCACCGCCGACGTCGTTCCCGTCTCCGGCAGCGGCGCGGCGACGCCGGCCGGCGCGCCCCCCTACTTCACCCGCGACGAGTTCAAGGCGTACGCGGACGGCATGGCGCGCACGATGGTCGCGCTCCTCAACGACTACAGCAGCCGGCGCGACAAGGAAGTGTCGCGCGCGCTCGTGAGCCTCTACCAGGAATTGAACCAGAAGCAGACCTTCGCCTACGACGACCTGCGCGACCGCATCGACGCGGTCGGCGTCGGCCTCGTGCTCGAGCAGACGAAGACGGGCGCCCAACTCGACGACCTGCTCGACAAGAGCCGAGAAGGCGCCCTCAACACTCGCAACCCATCCCCGACGGAGAAGACGGAGGAACGATGAGAGTCAAGCGCAACTGGAACGCGGTGCATGTCGTTTCGAAGTGGGCGATCCTGGTCGCGATCCCGCTCACGCTCCTCGTGCACTTCGTGGCGCAGGGCCTCGCCGCCGAGTCGCCCGCGGCGAGGAAGATGAAGCGACAGGTCGCGGTCATGGAGCAGGTGCTCGACCAGGTGCTCGTGGACAGCCCGAACTTCCTCGTGCCGGGGCGCGACAACACGCGCGGGATCTACCTCCCCGAGTTCGGGGCCCTCTTCACGTTCGAGGCATCGCTCATCATGAAGGACTGGGACCTGAGCATGTTCGGGCAATTCGACTTCGAGGTGGAGGTGGACGACCAAGGCGACAAGTTCATCATCTGGAAGGACAAGAGCCAGAAGGACAAGGACGAGGAGGACGCGGAAGCGGCCGAGGAGGACGAGGACAATGCCGCGGCGGACGAGGATGAGAAGCGCGCGAAGGAGCGGGCGCGGCGCCACGCGAAGAAGCTCTCCAACCAGGAGGACCTCTACGACCGCGGCAAGAAGGAGATCCTCGACGTCCTCCTGGAGTACGGCGAGACGCTGACCGGGCTCGGGGACGAGCAGTGGATCGCGATCGTCGGCTTCCTGAAGGACAGCAAGTATTTCAACGAGAACAAGATCTCGCGGCTCGTCATGAAGGCGAAGATGAGGGACCTCCGCGCGTACATGTCCGGGAGCCTCACCGAGCAGGCGATGATCGCGAAGGTCGTCCAGGAAGAGTACTAAGCCGGCGAGCCCACGATCGTGGTCCGCTTCCCCCCGCCGCGCGTCGCCGCGGTCGCGATCCTGACGTGCGGCTTCGCCCTCGACGCCGCGCGCCCGTCGCTCGCGCAAGCGCCGCCCGACGGCTCCGATCCGACGCGCCGGCGCACGGCTCGCGCCGCGCGCATCGACGGCGCCGCGCCGCACCTCGACGGCCGCCTCGACGATCCGGCCTGGCGGTCCGCCGAGTTCACCTCAGGGTTCATCCAGAAAGACCCCAACGAGGGCGCGCCTTCGCTCGACGAGACGGACGTCGCGTTCCTGTACGACGACGCGGCGCTCTACATCGGCGCGCGCATGACGTGCGAGGACCCGACGAAGATCCGCAGCACTCTCGCGCGGCGCGACGAGAGCGGGAACTCCGAGCGCATCATCGTCTCGCTCGACACGTACCGCGACCGCCGCACCGCCTACACCTTTGCGGTGACGGCGTCGGGAGTGCGGATCGACTACCACCATCCGGGCGACCACGAGCGCGATCGCGACTACTCGTTCGATCCGGTGTGGGAGGCGCGGACGGCGATCGATTCGGCCGGCTGGACGGCCGAGATGCGGATCCCCCTCTCGCAGCTCCGGTTCAACCCGGGCGAGCGGCAGACGTGGGGCCTCAACATGAACCGGTGGACGCCGACGCGTAACGAGGACTCGTACTGGGTGCTGGTTCCGAAGGACGTCGCCGGATGGTCGTCGCGGTTCGGGGAGATCACCGGGCTCGACGGGGTCACGCCGCCACGCCGCGTGGAGGTCTTCCCGTACGTCGCGAGCGACGCGCGGTTCTCGAACCTCGGCGACTCGAACGACCCGTTCGCGGACGAGAGCCGCTACGCGTCGCGCGCCGGCGGCGATCTCAAGATGGGCCTGGGGCCGAGCATCACGCTCGAGGGGACGGTGAACCCGGACTTCGGGCAGGTCGAGGCCGACCCCGCCGAGGTGAACCTGACCGCGTTCGAGACGTTCTTCGACGAGCGCAGACCGTTCTTCACCGAGGGACGCCAACTCTTGCAAGGCTACGGCCCCGCCTACTTCTACTCGCGGCGGATCGGCGCGGCGCCGCGCGGCCCCGCGAACGGCGACTACGTCGACCGGCCGAACACGACCACGATCCTCGGCTCGGCGAAGATCTCGGGGTCGCTCGGGCAGAACACGTCGCTCGGCGCGCTCGCGGCGCTCACCGCCCGGGAGCACGCGGAGACGTACGACTCCTCGACGGATACGTTCGGGAGCGACGAGGTCGCGCCACTCACCGGCTTCGGCGTGCTGCGGCTCCAGCGCCAGTTCGGGACGCAAGGCTCGACGGCGGCGCTCTCGCTCACCGGCGTCCGCCGGGACGTCTCGCCCGGCGAGCCGCTCGCCGCGACGCTCAACCGGCAAGCGTACTCGGGGGGCGCCGCCTGGCGGCTCCTCTTCGGCGAGAGTCAGTACCTCCTTGCGGGGTATTTCGGCGGGAGCGTCGTCGAGGGGGACAGCGCGGCGATCCTGCGCGTGCAGCAGGCGCCCGCGCACTACTTCCAGCGCCCCGACGCGCCCCACGTGGAGCTCGACTCGTCGCGCACCTCGCTCGCCGGCTACACGGGGGGGATGTTCCTCGAGAAGCTCGGGGGCAAGCACTGGCTCTGGGGCGGCGGCTTCGGCGCGGAGTCGCCCGGCTTCGAATTGAACGATGCGGGGCGGCTCAGCAACGCGGACGACATGGACGGGTGGGCGTTCCTGATGTACCGCGAGACGACGCCGGGAACGGTGTTCCGCGACTACAACGTCCGCCTCCAACCCGTCGCGGGTTGGAACTTCGGCGGGCAACGGCAATACAGCGGGATCGATCTCGAGACGAACTGCACCTGGAAGAACTACATCCGCACGTTTCTCCGGTACCAGTTCTACTTGCACGCGCAGAACGACAACTTCACGCGCGGCGGGCCGATCATGGAGGACCCGGACACTTGGACCGTCAACGCGGAGATCGGCAATAACTTCGCGGCGAACACGCAGTGGGAGGTCTCCGAGAACTACTCGCACGACGCGACGGGCGGCTGGGGGAGCCGTTTCGACGCCGAACTCTCGTTCCAGCCGGCGGGGCGTTGGAAGATCTCCGTCGGTCCGGTCTACAACCGCTCCCACCAGCCGCGACAGTATTTCGACACGCTCGCCGGCGGGCGGGCGGAGACGTTCGGCTCCCGCTACGTCTTCGCGCTCATCGAGCGGAGCACGCTCTCGGCGCAGATGCGCGTGAACTACGCGTTCACGCCGGACCTCTCGCTCGAGGTCTACGCGGAGCCCTTCGCGGCGAGCGGGCGCTACTCACGCCACGGCGAGCTCCTCGCGCCGGGGACGACCGACATGCTCACCTACGGGACGAGCGGCACCACGGCGGCCCGCGACGCCGACGGGAACGTGACCGTGACCGACGGCGCGGACACGTTCACCCTCGAGAACCGGGACTTCAACTTCTTGTCCTTCCGAAGCAACGTCGTCATGCGGTGGGAGTGGCGCCGCGGGAGCACGCTCTTCTTCGTGTGGCAGCAGAACCGCGCGGAGGACGAGGGGAGCGGGCGCTTCGTCCGGCCCGGCGACCTGTGGGATTCGCTCTCGGCGGACGGCGAGAACTTCCTCGCGGTGAAACTCTCCTACTGGCTTCCGGTCGACTGATCGTCTAGAGGTTTTCGGGAATCTCGTAGACGCCTTCGATCGCGTCGGCGTCGCTGAACGGCGTCCGCTTGCTCTGGAGCGCCTCGGCCGCGGCGGCCTCGGTGTCCGCGGCGGCGCGCGCCTCGATGCGCGCGAGCGCGGCGCGATTCCGCTCGGCGCGCGCGCGGCCGGACGCGGGCTTGCGCGCCGCACCCGCCGTTCGCGCCGCGCTCGCCGCTCGCGTCGCGCCGGCCTTCCGTGCGGGCGCCGCCGCGGCCTCGCGGATCGTCCCGTCCTCGGCGACCCACGCGTCGAGGTCGCGGTCGCCGGCGACGAGCCACTCCTCGTAGACGCCGATCGGGTCGCGCCGCCCCCATCGCTCGAACACCGCCTTCGGGAAGAGGTGGCGCGCCTCCGCCTCGTCGTGCGTCGCGTGGCCGCCCATGCGGAACGTCTTCGCGACGATGATCGCCGGCCCCTTCCCCGCGCGGCACTCGCGCACCGCCCGCCGCGTCACAAGGTACGTGTCGATCACGTTGTTCCCGTCGCACGCGGACCCGAGCACGCCGTACGCCGCCGCCATGTTCTCGAGCGGCGCCTTGAGGTGGACCTCGGCCGGCGTGCCGAGAGCGACGCCGTTGTCCTGGAGGACTACGATGAGCGGGACCCCGAGCGTCGCCGCGAGGCTCATCCCCTCGTGGAACTCGCCGGTGCGCGACGAGCCGTCGCCGACCCACGTCATGGCGACGCGGCGCTCGCCCGCGCGCTTCATCGCGAACGCCACGCCCGCGAGGACCGGGACGAACGCGCCGACCATGCTGATCGGCGGGAAGACGCGGCGCTCGAAGTCGCCGAGGTGGAGGTCGTGGCCGCGCGCGATCGAGTCAGGGCTGCCGAGGTAGATCCGGAAGCACTCGTCGAGCGGCATCCCGCGAAGAAACGCCGCGCCCGCGTTCCGGATCATCGGCCCGACCGCGTCGCCGGGCTCGAGGGGCGCGCAGTTCCCCACGGTCACGGCCTCCTCGCCGGTGCCGAGCCACGCCTTCGAGATCACGCCCTGCTTCACCCAGCGCTTGAGCGTGATGTCGTAGAGTCTCGTGCGCACGAGGCCGTCGTAGAAGCGGAGGAGGAGCGGCGCCGGGATCGCGGCCACCTCGCGTGCCACCGCGCGCGCCGCGAGCCGCCCGCGGAACTCGCGCAGCGCCGACGGATGGAGCGTCCAGTCGACGTACTCGGGCGGATCGAACGCCTTGAATCGCTTCACGCGCGCGAACCCTCAGTTGCGTGACGGGAGGACGGCCGAACTCGCCGCGCCGCAGGCCACAGTGGGCCCCCCGGCGGCGCGGGGCGCGATTCTAGCACACGGAGAGTCGGAGCAGCCCCTTGGCGTTCGCCGTCGTGGCCGCGTCGACGTCCGCGGGCTCGCGCCCGAGCGCTTCGGCGGCCTTCGCGAGGACGAAGCGGATGTGCGCCGGTTCGTTCCGCTCGCCGCGGTGCGGGACCGGCGGAAGGTAGGGCGAGTCGGTCTCCAGGAGAATGCGCTCCGGCGGCACGAGCCAGATGTCCGCGGCGCCAGTCGATTTCTTGTACGTGAGCGTCCCGCCGAACCCGAAATGGAGGCCGAGCCGCACGCCCGCCTCGCGGTACGCGACGTCGCCGGAGAAGCAGTGGAGGACGCCGCGGATCGCGCCGCCGCTCTCCGCCACGAACGCCTCGAGGAGCGCGATGAGATCGGCGTGCGACGACCGGTTGTGGAGGATGACCGGAAGATCGAGATCGCGCGCGAGGGCGAGGTGCCAGCGCAGCGCGTCTCTCTGCTGGCTCGCGTTCGAGGCGTCCCAGTAGTAGTCGAGCCCCGTCTCTCCGATCGCGACGACCTTGCCACCCGGCCCGCGCCCCGCCTCGGCGAGCCGGCGCACCCCGGTGAAATCGCGGAGCGTCGCGTCCTTCACCTCGGTCGGATGGATGCCGACCGCGGCGTAAACGGTCGGCTCACGCGCCGCGAGCGCGACCGCCGCGCGCGACGACGCGAGATCGATCCCCATCGTGAGGAACCCCTCGACGCCCGCGCTCCGCGCGCGTGCGATCACGTCGTCGCGGTCCTTGTCGAAGGCCGGATCGGTCAGATGGAGATGGGTGTCGAACACGCGGACTCGTCCGCGATCACGCCTGTTTCGGGAAGAGCGGCGGGCCCGCCTTGATGCCCGTGAAGCGCGCGCCCACCCGCCACGCGAGGTCCGCCAGGTGGCGCGCTCCAGCCACCTCGCCCGGCTGCCCGACCCGAGCCCAGATCTCCTGCGCCTTCGAGGGCATCGCGGGCGCGACCAGGAGCGCGGTGATCCGCAGCGACTCGAGGAGATCGTAGAGGAGTTGCTGGAGTTCCTCGCGCTTCGCTTGGTCCTTCGCGAGATTCCACGGCGCCTGCTCCTCGATCACGCGGTTCGCGCGACGCACGAGCTCCCAGATTGCCGCGAGGCCGCGCGCCAGATCGAGCCGGCCCCAATAGTCGTTGAAGTGGATCGATTCCCCGCCGGCCACTTCACGCAGGAGCGGCTGCTGGAACGCGTCGCGCGCGCCGCCCGGATCGGCGACCTCGCCGCCGAGGTATCGCTCGACCATCGACGTCGTCCGCGACAGCAGGTTGCCGAGGTCGTTCGCGAGGTCGGCGTTGTAACGGCGCTCGAGTTGCTCCCACGAGAAATCGCCGTCGCCACCCCAGACGATCTCGCGAAGGAGGAAGTACCGGAGCGCGTCCGCGCCGAAGCGCGAAACGATCGCCTCCGGCTCGATCACGTTCCCGAGCGACTTCGACAGTTTCTGACCGTTCACCGAGATGAAGCCGTGCCCGAACACGGACTTCGGGAGCGGAAGGTCGGCCGCGAGGAGCATCGCGGGCCAGATGATGCAGTGGAAGCGCGTGATGTCCTTCCCGATCACGTGGAGGTCGGCGGGCCACCACTTCGCGAACCGCTCCGGCTCCGCGGGGAACCCGACCGCGGCGACGTAGTTGATCAGCGCGTCGAACCACACGTACACGACCTGCGTCGGATCGATCGGGAGCGGGATCCCCCACGACGCGCTCGCGCGCGACACGGAGATGTCCTCGAGCCCGCCCTCGAGGACGTTGAGGATCTCGTTCCGGCGGATCTCCGGGCGGACGAACTCCGGGTTCACGTCCCTGACGTGCGCGAGCAGAGCATCGCGGTACTTCGTCAGCCGGAAGAAATAGTTCTTCTCCTCGATCGTCTGGAGCGCGATCCCGTGGTGCGGGCACTTTCCCTCGACGAGGTCCTTCTCCTGATAGAACGCCTCGCACGATGCGCAGTAGAGCCCTTTGTAGAGACCCGGGTAGATGTCCCCCTTCGCGTGGATGCGGGCGAAGATCTCACGGACCGCCGCCTCGTGCCGCGGCTCGGTCGTGCGGATGAACGTGTCGTGGGAGATGCCGAGCGAGCGCCAGGTCTGCTCGAAGACGACCGCCATCTCGTCGCAGTAGGCCTTGGGGGCGAGGCCGCGGCGCTCCGCCTCGCGCTGGACGTTGAGGGAGTGCTCGTCCGTCCCCATCGCGAAGAACGTGTCGTCGCCCGCCAGGCGGCGATAGCGCGCGATCGCGTCGGCGGCGATCTTCTCGTAGGCGGTGCCGACGTGCGGTCGCGAGTTGACGTAGTCGATCGCCGTCGTGATGTAGAACTTGCCCACCCGTTACGCGTCCCCGTAGGGCTCTCCCGGTTCCGCGCGCGGAATCTCGTCGCCCGGGATCTCGCCCTCAAGGTGGGTCTCGGCCTCGGCTGGCGGCGCGAGAACCTCCGCGGGCCGCGGCGCGGCCGCGCGCGCCCCCTCGCGCCGCGCGCCGCGCGTCGACACGAGGAACTCCGGGCGCCACGCGTTGTCCGGGATGTACGCCTCATCGCCGCCGTCGGTCCTCACGGTGATGCGCCGCTTGAAGAACTCGACCTTCGTCACGATCCCCTCCACGGGGCCCGCCTTCACGAGCGATCCGATCGGCGGCATCGCGCGCAGGACCTCGCGGTACTGGCCGACCTCGTACGACAGGCAGCAGAGGAGGCGGCCGCAGAGTCCCGAGATCTTGTTCGGCGAGACGGTGAGGCTCTGGTCGCGCGCCATCTTGAGCGTGATCGGCTGGAACTCGGGAAGCCACGACGAGCAGCAGAGCCGGCGGCCGCACGAGCCGAAGCCGTCGCGGCGCTTCGCCTCGTCGCGGACGCCGATCTGGCGGAGCTCGATCCGCGTGCGCAATTCGGAGGCGAGGTCCTTCACCAGTTCGCGGAAGTCGACGCGCTTCTCCGCCGTGAAGTAGAAGGTCACCTTGGCCGAATCGAACTGCCACTCGACGTCGACGAGTTTCATGTCGAGCCGCCGCGCCACGATGCGCGAGAGGCAGAGCGTCCGGGCGCGCGTCTCCTTCTCCGCGTTCCCCCAGAACAACTCCATGTCGTCGGAGCTGGCGTGCCGGATCACATCGCCGACGTGCTGGTCGCGCGACTTCGCCGACGCGATGTCGCCCCTCTGCGTGACCTCGCCGCACTCCTTGCCGCGCTCGGTCTGGATGACGGCGAAATCGCCGCGCTCGAGAGGGACGCCGGGGTTCTCGCGCACGTACTCGCGGCGGAGCCCCTTGAATCCGATCTCGAGAACGCCCGAGAACGCGGGCGCGGCGGTTTCCACGGCTACCTCCTTCGCAGCCAACCCAGAGGATCGACCGGCTTCCGTCCCTCGCGGATCTCGAAGTGGAGGAGGTCGCCGGCGAGGGACCCGGTGCTCCCGACGAGCGCGATCACCTGTCCTTCCTGGACGACCGCGCCTTGCTCCACGAAGACCTCGGAAGCGTGGGCGTAGAGAGTATAGAAGCCGTCCCCGTGGTTCACAATGACGCAGTTCCCGTAGCCGGGGAGCGTCGAGACGTAGTCGACGCGGCCGGGAGCGACGCTCCGGATCGGCTGGCCGGCCTCGGCGCGGATGTCGATCCCGTTGTTGACCGTCTCCGTGCCGAACTCGGGGTGCGTGCGGCGCCCGAACTGCCCGACGATGCGGCCCTCGGCGGGCCACAGGAGCGACCCCTCGCGACCGGCGAGGGCCACGCCCTCGAGCGTCGTGTCGCCCCGCGCCTGGGAGATCATGCGCTCGTCCTCGAGCGAGGCGAGGAGGCGCTGCAGGCGCGCCGAGGACTCCTCGAGCTCGGCGAGCGCCTCCTCGCGGAGCGCGCGCTCGCTCCGCACCTCGCGCAAGAGTCGCTCGCGCTCGCCGCGCTTCGCGATGAGGCGCTCCTTCTCGCGCTCGGCCTCCTCCTCGACGCGCGCCATCTCCTCGGCGACGAGGCGGAGCCGCCTCTCGCGGCGCGTCACCTCGTCGCGCTGCTTCAGGAGATGACCGACGAGCTCGCGGTCGCGCAGCGCGGTGAGCACCAGGAAGTCGAACCGCCGCACGAGGTCCACGAACGAGACCGAGCCGAGGAGCACCTCGTACTCGTGGTACTTGCCGAGCCTGTACATCGTGCGGAGGCGCCGGCGGAAGATCTCCTCGCGCCGCGTGAGACCGGTCGACGCGCGATCGAGGTCGTGCTGCGCCACGTCGAGGTCGCCGAGCACCCGCTCGCTCTTGCGCGACAGCCCCGACAGGAGCCGGTTCTGGAGCGCGACCTCGCGGTCGATGGCGTCGAGCGCCTTGAGGATCCCGGTCTCGCGGCCGCGCAGGTCCTCGGCGCCCTCGCGCAGCCGCTCGATCTCCTCGCGGATGCGGCGGAGCTCGCGCTCCTCGGCTCCGCGATCGGCGCGCGTCGCCGGCGGGGGCGCCGCGGTGTGAACACCGCCCTTCCCGTCGCCTGACGAAGTACCGTTCTTGCCCGACGACTGCGCGGCGAGGCTCTCGGGCGGGGCCGCGCGCTCGTGTTTTGCCGCGAGGAGGAGGGGGACGAGGAGGAGCGCGGCGACCATGCTCCTATCCTCTACCTTGCCCGGGGGGGATCGGGCAAGTACGATCGGCCCGATGAGCGGAGTGACGGTCGCGCGCGCGGGGAGTCCGCGATGGACGCGCCTCGCGCTCGCGGCCGCGCTCCTCGCCGCGGGCGCGGGCGCCGGGGCCCTTGCGTGCGCGCGCCGCCCCGAGCCCGCGAACCTGATCGTCGTCGTGATCGACGCCCTGCGCGCCGACCGACTCGGCTGTTACGGGCGCGGCCGCCCGACGAGCCCCGCGATCGACCGCCTCGCGAGCGAGGGCGTCCTCTTCGAGCAGGCGATGGCGCAGTGCTCGTTCACGCCCCCCGCGATCGCCTCCCTCCTCACGGGTCGCTACGTGCCGTCGCACGGCCTCCTCGGCTGGGAGAGCCGTCTCGCCCCGGCCGAGACGACGCTCGCCGACGTCCTCTCGGCGGCCGGCTACCGCACCGCGGCGTTCGTGTTTCTGAACCTTCTCACCCGGCACGGTCTCGGGCAGGGATTCGGCGACGGCGAGGAGATGGTTGAGCCCGCCGAGCGGCTCACGGGCCTCGCGCGCGCGTGGATCGAGAGAGAGCCCGGCAAGAAGTTCTTCCTCTTCCTTCACTGCTACGACGTCCATCGGCCCTACACGCCTCCCGCGCCGTACGACACGCTCTTCGACCCCGGCTACGGCGGCGACGTCGACGGGACGAACGAGACGCTCGCCGCGATCCAGAGCGGCGCGCGCGCGACGACGCCCGAGGACGAGCGCCACCTCGAGGCGCTCTACGACGGCGAGGTGCGCCGCGCCGATGAAATTCTCGGCGAGTTCTTCGCGTGGCTTGAGGCGAGCGGCCTCCTCGCGAAGACGATCCTCGTCATCACCGCCGACCACGGCGAGATGCTCGCCGAGCGACCCGAGCCGGGGCTTCGCTACACGCACGACCCGTCGCTCTACGACCCGGTGATGCAGATCCCGCTCATCGTGCGCGCGCCGGGAAAGGTGGCGTCGGGCGCGCGCGTCGCCGAGCAGGTGCGCCAGATCGACGTCATGCCGTCGCTCCTCGCGCTCCTCGGGGTCGAGCCGCCCGCGGGCGTGCAGGGCGAATCGTTCTTCGCGCGCGACGGCGCTCTCGCCGTCACAACGCGCCCCGCCTACGCGGACGTCTACCCCGAGCCGCAGCGCCCGGAGCGCTACGTGCGGGCGCTCCGCGTGCCGGGGAGGAAGGTGATCCACCGCATCTACGAGGGCGCGTGGGAGGAGTACGACCTCACGACCGATCCCGACGAGAAGCAAAACGTATGGACGACGGGGCCGCCCGATTCACTCGCGGACGCGCTCCTCGCGCACTCAGAGGAGTGTGGCGAGGTGCACGAAGTGTGCGTCGCGTGGGTGGAGCGCGAGGGGGCGGGCGTGAGCGGCACCGTGACGCTCTCGGGAGGGCGGGCGCTCGGCGTCGACCACCCGCCCGCCGGGCCGGCGCCCGAGGTGAGCGTGAGCGACGACGGGGCGCGGGTCACATTCCGGGCGCGCGGCACCGGAGGGCCCTCCGCGATCTGGGTCCGCGTGAGCCCCCCTGGCGTGCGCGCGGAGGTCGACGCGCGAGACGAGGCGGGCCGCCCCTTGCCGATCACCCTTCTCGGGCGCGGCCCATCGAGCGCACCGGTCGCGTTCTCCCTTCCCGAGATCGGGCACGCGCTCCTCAACCCCTTCCCCACGACCGACCACGGCGTGTTCGTCTTCGGCCGCGCGCGTCTCACGACCCAGCGCGTCCCGATCGACCTCGGCCCCGAGGAAATCGAGCGTCTGCGCGCCCTCGGCTACATCGGCGACTAGTGGAACAGACCCGAACCGCCTGACCGGGCTCTCCACCTGCCTCCAGCTCCCCATTTCTGATCGGTATCGATTCAATTCTCTCATGCCTTACAGGATCAATGGCTCGGAAACTATCTATTCACCCATCTCTTTCTTATCCAGCACGTACGCCGGACCCTCCCGTTCCGCAAAAAGATTGAATCTCCGTAGATCGTTCCTGATATGGTGATAGCCGGCTTCGGGGAGGTCCCTGTGGGGCGCTCAAAGACGATCAACGGGGAGGAGTTCTGGACGATTGGCCGAGCCGCGCGGGAGCTCGAGGTCTCGCCGGCGACCCTCCGCCGCTGGTGCGACCTGGGACCTCGGGGGATCGATTGCGTCGTCGATCCCGGGAATGGTTTTCGTTATCTCAGCAGAAAATCCGTCGAGGCCCTGAAGAGCCGCTTCAAGTCCGTCGCGCCCGAGATCGAGAGCCCCGGCGCAGCGTCCGACTCCGCGTCCGGATCGAACCAGGGGATGCAGCGGGAGAAGCGGCGCGCGAACCTCACCACGATCAACGCGCTCATCGAATCGGGGCAAGCCGCGGAATTGATCGCGTACCTGCGCAAGAGCGACGATTGGGAGATCCGGGCGCGCGCGGCGGAGGGGCTCGGCACGGTCGGCGCCTCGGAGGCGGTGCCCGCGCTCACCGAGGCGCTCCTCAAGGACAACGCGGTGCGCGTCCGCGTGTGCGCCGCCGATTCGCTCGGGCGGATCGCCTCGCGGGACGCGGTGCCAGCGCTCACCGTGGCGACGAAGGACCAGGACGAGGAGGAAGAGGTTCGCGCGCACGCCGCGGACAGCCTCGTGATGATCCTCCAGCGCTTTTTCTCGCAGGGCGCGTAGCGTGGGCGAGGCCCGGCCATCACGGCGGGGCTGGAGGAATCCATTCCGGGCCCGCGCGTCGTAGAGCGGGCATGGGGGTCGCGCAGGCCTTGAAGAAGGAGCCGTCGAGAGTCCGTAGCCCCGAGGAGGGGCTCGAGGACTTGGTGCGCCGAACCGCGACGGAGGACGCCTCCGCGCTCGCCGCCCTCTACGACGCGACCTGCTCGCGGGTCCACGGCCTCGCGCTCCGCATCGTCCGCGACGCGGGGGCCGCCGAGGAAGTGACGCTCGACGTGTACCTCCAAGCGTGGCGGGACGCGCCGCGCTTCGACGCGACGCGGGGAAACGCGTTGGCGTGGCTCCTCACGATCGCGCGGAGCCGGGCGATCGACCGGCTGCGCTCGATGGGGCGCGCGCGCTCCACGACGGTCCCGCTCGACGCGGCGGCGTTCGTCGCCGCCTCGGGGCCGGGGCCGGACGAGGACGCCGCCCAGAGCCAGCGACGCGAGCGGATCCAGCGGGCGATGGCGCGGCTCTCGCCGGAGCAGCGCGAGGCGATCACGATCGCCTACTTCTCCGGCATGAGCCACAGCGAGATCGCGGCCGCCCTCGGGCAGCCGCTCGGCACGATCAAGACGCGCATTCGACTGGGCATGATAAGGCTTCGCGAGATCCTGGGCGCGAGCGACGAGGAACGATAGCCATGAGGCACAGCCAGCTGTCCGACGAGATCCGCGAGACCGCCGCGCTGTTCAGTCTCGGCGCGTTGGGACCCGAAGAGACGCGCTCCTTCGAGGAGCACTTGCGAGCGGGCTGCTCGATCTGCGAGGCGGAGGTCCGCGCGTTTCGCGACGTGACGGACGCGCTCGCCGACCTGGGGCCCGCGGCGGCGCCGCCGGACGCCCTGCGCGCGCGGCTCCTCGAGCGGCTCGGAGCGCCGGGCGCGGCCGCGCCCTCGACGGAGCGCCCGACGACGCAGGTCTGGAAGGAGTGGGACCGGAGCCGCGACCCGCTCCCGTGGTTCCTCCTCCGCGCGGGCGAGGGCTCGTGGGAGGAGACCGGCGTCGATGGGGTCCGCGTCCAGAGGCTCTTCGTCGACGCGGCGCGCCAGTCCGCGACGATGCTCGTGAAGATGGCGCCGGGGACGAGTTACCCCACGCACCGCCATGCCGCGGCCGAGGAGTGCTACGTGCTCTCCGGCGATCTCCACGTGGGCGACGTCGTGATGCGCGCCGGCGATTACCAGCGCGCGTCATCCGGCACGGTCCACGGCGTCCAGTCCACCGAAGAAGGCTGCACGCTCCTCATCGTCTCGTCGCTCCACGACGAGCTGATCGGCTAGACCCGATTCGAGTTCCGCGCTAGTATTCCGTCCTCCTCTCCCACCACCACCGAGGCGGCAGCGTTCTCCCAGTTCTCGCGAGCGTTCCTTCGCTGGACAGCAGGCGCGGCCGCACGGTAGGCTACCCGTTCGCAATGAAGGTCTGCGTCATCAAAGAACGCGCGAGCGACGAGCGTCGCGTCGCGCTCACGCCCGAAGCGGTCGCGAAGATCATCGCCAAGGGGCTCGAGGTCCACGTCGAGAGCGGCGCGGGCGCCGGCGCCTTCCTGAGCGACGACGCGTACCGCGCGGCCGGCGCGACGCTCTCTGCGGACGCCGGCGCCCTCCTCGCGCAAGCCGATCTCCTCCTCAAGGTCCAGCCCCCGACGATCGACGAGGCCTCCCGCCTGCGCGAAGGCGCCGCCGTCATCTCCTCGCTGCCCGCGACCGGGTCCGCCGAGGTCATCGAGGCCCTCGCCAAGCGCCGGGTGACGGCGTTCAGCATGGAGCGGATCCCGCGGATCACGCGCGCGCAGTCGATGGACGCCCTCTCGTCGCAGGCGACGATCGCCGGCTACAAGGCGGTCCTCCTCGCGGCGGCGGCGTTCGGGCGCGTGTTCCCCCTGCTCATGACGCCGGCCGGCACGCTCGCGCCGACCAAGGTGTTCGTGATCGGCGCGGGCGTCGCGGGGCTCCAGGCGATCGCGACGGCGCGCCGGCTCGGCGCGACCGTCTCCGCGTTCGACGTGCGCCCGGCGGTGAAGGAGCAGGTCCAGAGCCTCGGCGCCTCGTTCGTGCAGGTCGAGCTGACGGACCGCGAGACCGAGGACGCGGGCGGGTACGCGAAGGAACTCTCGGAGGAGTCGCACCGCCGCGAGCAGGAACTTCTCGCGAAGACGCTGCGGCAGGTGGACGTCGTCATCACGACGGCGCTCATCCCCGGAAAGCCGGCGCCGCGCCTGATCACCACGGCGATGGTGCGGGAGATGCGGCCCGGATCGGTCATCGTCGACCTGGCCGCGGCCGCGGGCGGGAACTGCGAGTTGACGGAGCCGGGACTCGAGGTCGTCAAGCACGACGTCACGATCATCGGGACGCTCAACCTGCCGGCGACCGTTCCGGTCCACGCGAGCCAAATGTACGCGCGCAACCTCACGGCGCTCCTCTCCGAGATCCTCAAGGACGGCGCCCTCCAGATCGACCTCAAGAACGAGATCGTCGCCGCGACGTGCGTCACGCACGCCGGCGAGATCCGGCTGATGTGATGTCGGATAACTTCCTCTTCGGGCTCTACGTCTTCATGCTCGCGGTCTTCGTCGGGTACCAGGTCATCACACACGTCCCGGCGCTCCTCCACACGCCGCTCATGTCCTTCACGAACGCGATCTCGGGCATCTCGCTCGTCGCGTCGCTCGTCGCCGCGGGCGCGGACTACGGCCGGCTCGCCACGATCCTCGGCTTCGTCGCGGTGACGTGCGCGACGATCAACGTCGTCGGCGGGTTCCTCATCACCGACCGGATGCTCAAGATGTTCCGAAGGAAGCCCGGCGGAAGGCCCGGCCCCAAGGCATGAGGCCCCAACTCATCCACGTCGCCTACCTCGTGGCGTCGTTCTGCTTCGTCATGGGGCTGCGCGGGCTCACGCATCCCAACTCCGCGCGGCGCGGCACGCTCCTCGCCGCGGTCGGGATGCTCGTCGCGGTCGTCGGGACGCTCCTTCATCGCGAGATCGTGCGCTACGAGTGGATCGCCGGCGGCATCGTCCTCGGCACGCTCATCGGGATCCCGATGGGGCTCTGGATCCCGATGACGAAGATGCCGGAGCGAATCGCGCTCTCCCACTCGTTCGGTGGCCTCGCCGTCGCGCTCGTCGGCGTGGTCGAGTACATCCGCCACGGCGGGCATCTCGCGACCTTCCAGATGACGGCGACGGGGTTCGAGGTGCTGCTCGGCGCGCTCACGTTCACGGGGAGCCTCATGGCGTTCGGGAAGCTCCAGGGGATCCTCCCGGGGAGGCCGCTCACGTTTCCCTTGCAGAACGCGGTCACGCTCTCCGCGCTCGCCGCCGCCGTGGGGATGGTTTTGTATCTCGTGTTCCGCCCCGAGGCGTACACGATCTTCTACGCGATGTTCGGGCTGTCGTTCCTGCTCGGGATCCTGCTCGTCCTGCCGATCGGCGGCGCCGACATGCCGGTCGTGATCTGCCTCCTCAACTCGTACGCCGGGCTCGCCGCGGCGGCGTCCGGCTTCGCGCTCGACAACAACATTCTGATCATCTGCGGCGCGCTGGACGGCGGATCGGGCTTCGTCCTCGCGATCCTGATGAGCCGCGCGATGAACCGCTCGTTCACCAACGTGCTCTTCGGAGCGTTCGGGACCGAGGCGGTCGGGCTCGCCGAGCCGCCGAAGGGCGCGGGGGCGGCCGTGAACGAGGCGACCGTCGAGGAGGCCGCGGAGATCATGCGGGCCGCGAGCTCGGTCATCGTCGTGCCCGGCTACGGCATGGCCGTCGCCCAGGCGCAGCACGTCGTGCGAGACCTCGCGGGGCTACTCGAGCAGGGCGGCACGAAGGTCCGCTACGCGATCCACCCCGTCGCCGGCCGGATGCCCGGCCACATGAATGTTTTGCTGGCCGAGGCGAACGTGCCGTACGAGCAACTCTTCGACCTCGACCAGATCAACGACGACTTCGCGAGCACGGACGTCGTGCTGGTGGTGGGGGCGAACGACGTGGTGAATCCGGCGGCGAAGAAATCGCCCGGCAGCCCGATCTACGGAATGCCGGTGTTCAACTGCGAGGACTCCAAGGCCGTCATCGTGCTGAAGCGCAGCATGAACCCGGGGTTCGCCGGGATCGAGAACGAATTGTTCGTGCACCCCAAGACGATGATGGTCTTCGGGGACGCGAAGCAGACCCTCACGAAGGTTGTCGGCGTCCTCAAGGAGTAGGGGTGGCGCGAGCCGAGGCCAAGCGCGCCAGCGGCGGCGGCGCGCCGCCGCCATTGGCCGAGCGCGCCGACGTCGTGATCGTCGGCGGCGGGTTCGGCGCGATCAACGCCGCGACAGCGCTCGACCGCCTCATCAAGCGCGGGCTCCGCGCCGACGTCACGCTCGTGAGCCGCGCGAACTTCTTCCTCTTCACGCCGCTCCTCGCGGAGGTCGCCGCCTCGCTCGTCGAGGCGCGCCACGTCGTGAACCCGATCCGCCGGATGTGCGACCGGGTGCGGTTCATCGAGGGGACTGTGCGGGCGGTCGACCCAGCGGCGCGCGCCGTGCGCTTCGTCGACGAGAACGGCCGCGAGCGCGCCCTCGCGTACAACCACTGCGTGCTCGCCGCGGGCGGCGTCACGGAGTTCTTCGGGATCCCGGGGCTCGCGGAGAACGCGCTCACCCTCAAGACGCTCGGCGACGCGCTCCGCGTGCGCAACCGCGCGATCGGCCTCCTCGAGCGGGCGGCGATCCTCCCGCAGGGCGAGCGGCGCGCGCTCCTCACGTTCGTCGTCGCTGGCGGCGGGCTGAACGGGACAGAAGTGTGCGGCGAACTCCACGACTTCGTGCTCAAGGCGATCGAGGACTACCCGACGATCGGGCGCGACGAGATCCGCATGGTGCTCGTCGAGATGAAGGAGCGCCTCGCGCAGGAGATTCCCCCCGCGCTCGGCGAGTACGCGCAGCGAAACCTCGCGTCGCGCGGCATCGAGGTGTGGCTCGGGGCGCGCGTCACGTCGTTCGAGGGCGGGCGTGCGCGCGTCGCGGACGGGCGCGCGATCGACACCAAGATGCTCATCTGGACGGCGGGCGTGCGGCCGTCGCCGCTCGCGCAGGCGATCGACGTGCCGCGCCCCGACCCGCGCGACCCGCGGCTCCCCGTGGACGAGTTCCTGCGCGTCACGGGGCACGACGGGCTCTGGGCGGTCGGCGACTGCGCGCTCGTCCCCGACCCGGGGGGCGGGTTCCAGCCGCCGACGGCGCAGCACGCGGTGCGTCAGGGGCGGCTCGTCGCGCGGAACATCGCGGCCGCGCTCGCCGGCCGCGCGCCGTCCCCGCTCCGCTATCGCGGGATCGGCATGCTCGCGACGCTCGGCCGGCATCGAGGCGTCGGCCGGATCTTCGGCGTGCGCCTCACCGGCTTCGCCGCGTGGTTCGCGTGGCGGACGTATTACCTCTTCGCGCTGCCCCGCTGGGACCGGCGGCTGCGCGTCGCGTTCGATTGGGCGCTCGACCTCCTCTTCCCGCCCGACATCGTGGAGCTCAAGGTCGAGCCGCGGGGGGAGAGCAGCGACGCGATCTCCGCGCGGCGTGATTAGGGCGAGGTCCGGGGCGCCGAATCCCTGAGAGTCGCCGGTGATCGAGAGCGTGCGCCGCGCCCGCAATCAAAGTTCGAGTCCTGTCCCTCCCGTTTAATCCATCCGGCCTTGATGTCCTGAGTTGCGCCATCGCCTGACGCCCCGACGGCTGATCTTTCGGACCATTGGCCGCAGCCTTGGCGGCGATTTCGTGCTCGTAGGAGGCCCCGATTGAATTCCCCGGATCGGAGAGCTGACCGCGCGCGCGGTTCCCCGCTCGCGGGAACGCGTTGGCCGGAGCTTGCGGGGGTGCGTCGCTACGCCGCGCGTCGGGTGTAGCGGTGATGTAATCCGCCGACCATCGGGATCGCGACGATGTCGCCGGTCTCGGGCGGCTCAATGGCCCGCGGCTCGGGGCAGTCTTTCTCCAGGCCGAGATGCGTCCGCGATTCGGCGTAGTACGCGAGGTATTCCCGCAGAACGCGCCGGAGATGCTTCTCGTTCAGGATGATCACGTGATCGAGGCACTCGCGGCGAATCGAACCGATCAATCGCTCGACGTACGGGTTCTGCCATGGCGAATAGGGCGCCGTCGGTACATCCTCGATCCTAAGATTGCGGACGGTTCTCCGGAACTCCTCCGCGTAGATGGCATCACGATCGCGAAGTAAGAACCGCGGCGCCGTGTCCCACGGGAAGGCCTGGACGAGCTGCCGTGCGGTCCACTGCGCGGTCGGCGAGTCCGTCACGTTGAAGTGAACGACCCGCCGGCGCTCGTGAGAGAGGACGAGTAAGACGCAGAGAACACGGAACGTCGCCGTGGGGACGGTGAAGAAGTCGATCGAGACCATCTCCTTCGCGTGGTTCTTCAGGAACGTCCGCCAAGTCTGGGAGGGTGGCCTCTTCGGACGGCCGACGTACTTCGAGACGGTCGCCTGCGCTATGTCGAGCCCGAGCTTGAGCAACTCTCCGTGGATGCGAGGCGCTCCCCAGAGCGGGTTCTCCCGGGCCATGCGCCAAACGAGATCGCGGATCTCGCCGGAGGTGTGCGGCCGTCCGCGCGCTCGACTCTTCCTCCTCCAGTAGAGCCGGACCCCCTCGCGATGCCACCGAATGACGGTATCGGGTTGCACGACGACGAGCGCATCCCGCCAGTCGGACCAGATTCGCGAGAGGATCAACCAGAGGCCGCGATCGAGGTACGACAGGCGTGGTCGTCTCCTGGACCGTTGAAGGACCTGGATCTGATGCCGAAGCGCGAGGTTTTCGAGAATCAGCGCTTGGCGTGACCGGAAGACTGTGACGACGGTACGGAGCATGAGAGTCAGCATGGTGGGGAGAGTGCGGGGCCTGGCCGGCGTCTTCAACCCGGTCACGCTGACGAGAATTCAAGAGGGTCTACGGTTACAAGCCTCGATACACCTCGCGGCGATGCCCCAGCCGGACGACGAGGACGAGGAGGACCCGATCGTAGATCTTGTAGACGATCCGGTAGTCCCCGACGCGGATGCGGTAGAGATCATCGCCCCCGGCGAGATGCTCAACCCCTTGCGGACGGGGGTCGTGCGCCAGCGCCTCAGCGCGGGCGACGATCCGGGCTTGAGCGTCCAGCGGGAGCTTCCGGAGTTGCCGCCGCGCGGAGGGCTTGAACTCGACCCGGTAGGCCACGGGCTACTTCAGCCCGAGCTCGGCCTTGATCTTCGCGAGGGGGATGGAGCCCTTTTCCTTGAGCGCCTTCTTGGCGGCGGCGAGGTCGATCCGGTCCTCGATGGCGCGGATCATCTCCAGATCCTCCATCGGAACGATGGCGGCGATGTCCTTGCCGCGACGAGAGAGGACAATCCGTTCGCCGGCATAGGCGACGCGGTTGAGGGTGTCGGCGAACTCGTCGCGGGCCTTCGTGGATTCGATGTGAGTCATGGGCAAAACCTCCGGGACGTACGGGCCGTACGCTCTGGGAGATTATCGGCTGGCCGGCCCGAGGAGTCAAGAGGGTGATGGAGACAGGTCAGCACGGCAGGGTTCGGCTGAGCGATGTCTCCTTCTACTTCTACTGCCGTCCTCGGGCGGGCGCCGAAACGGCCGAAATCGGCCTCTTGGCTCCCAACAACTTACGCGCTCACAGTTCGGTTTGTTTGAGAGTAAACCGGGGGGCCAGACTTCCACTAAATCGAACCGATAGACCGCCACCCCGGGGGTGAGAGCCTCCGGGGTTGAGTGTAAGTGATTTGTAGGTAGTCGGTTAGGTTGGCCGCGATGCGGTCCCAGCTGATGGCAGAGAGCCTCGATCCGCCCGATGACCCCGTGACGACCACCTGAGAGCGGGCCAACCTCTCAGGCTCTCGGCCGATGGGCCAGCCGGCCGCCCGTAACCGGTAGTCCAGGGCAGCCGCGAGGGAGATGAAGGGGCTGCCCGCCGCCGGGGCAGCAACTACCGAGGAGCGGTTTCGTTCAGCATCCGTCCTGCCGCGGAGTAGAATCCTGTCCTGGCGTTCCACCGAGGAGACGGTGCACCAACCCATCCCGCTTCTGATCGCAGCCATACTACCCCTGCGATCGCCCCGTAAGGGGCTGGCCCCGTGGCCCACGACCTTCGCGGGGAGGGGCCGCCGTGGCTGAACGCCTCTCTCGCCTCTGGCTCCTCCTGCTGATCTTTCCCCTGCTCTTGGGGGTGCCCGCCCTCGTCGATCTCTACACCGACTGGCTGTGGTTCGGCGAGACCGGCTATCAACAGGTGTTCGTGCGCTCGCTGACCGCAAAAGCCACGCTCGGCGGTGTCGTCGCCGCCTTCGTCTTCGCCCTCCTCTTTGCGAACGCCCGCGTGGCCGTCCGCGGCCTCGGATGGCGGAGGTTCACCATCGCGACGGCAGAAGGGCCGCGGGAGATCGTGGCCGAAACCGGGGGTGTCAAGCTTCTGCTTTACGGGGCGTCCGGGCTGGGGGCGCTCCTGATCGGGGCGTACGCCTCAACCCAGTGGGAGACCTGGCTGCTCTACCAGTACGCGACGCCGTTCGGGACGCAGGATCCGATCCTGGGGAGGGATGTCGGCTTCTACGTGTTTCAGTTGCCGTTCCTCCAGTTCGTTCAAGGGCTCTTGACGGTCTCTCTCGTCCTGGCGGTCGTGGTCGCCGCCGGTCCGTATCTCCTGAGCGGCGCCATCCGCGTGGACGCCGCGAGCGGCATCTTCCTAGCGGACGCCGCACGACGCCATCTCTCGATCCTCGGCGCCGGACTGCTCGCCGTGCTCGCCTTCGGCGCATATCTGGCGATCCCCGCGACTCTCACCGAGCCCTCCGGGATCGTCCACGGCGCCTCGAACACCGACGTGCAGGCGCGCCTACCCGCGCTCCGGCTCTTGATGGTGGCGGCGCTCGTGGGGGTGGTGCTGGCTCTCTATCAGACCTCCTGCCGGCGCATCTGGCCGATCGTCACCGCAGGAGCACTGTACGTGGCGGCTGCCCTGGGGGGAGAGGGGTACGCCGCCCTCATCCAGCGCTTCGTCGTCGCCCCCAACGAGCAGGTCAAGGAGACGCCCTACATCCTTCACAACATCGAGGCGACGCGCGCGGCCTTCGCCCTGAGCGACGCCACGGAGCGCGAGCTGTCCGGGGACGCACTGCTCACCCGGGAGGAGGTCGACGCCAACGCGACCACGCTGAAGAACGCGCCGCTCTGGGACCACCAGCCGCTTCTCGACACCTTCGGGCAGCTCCAGGAGATCCGCACCTACTACGACTTCCTCTCGGTCGATAACGACCGCTACCGGATCAGTGGCGAGTACCGGCAGGTCATGCTGTCGGCCCGCGAGCTGAACTCCGCGAGCCTGCCGAATCGGAGTTGGATCAACGAGCACCTCACCTTCACCCACGGGTACGGCTTGACCCTGGGGCCGGTGAACCAGGTCACCAGCGAAGGGCTGCCCGTCCTGTTCATCAAGAACCTGCCGCCGGAGTCGAGCGTCGACGAGCTGCAGGTCACCGAGCCCAGCCTCTACTTCGGCGAGCTCTCGAACGACCACGTGTTCGTCCGGACGCTCACGAAGGAGTTCCACTACCCCAAGGGCGACGACAACGTTACGGCGACCTACGACGGCGAGGGGGGCGTCCCGGTGGACAGCTTCTTCCGGCGGCTCCTCTTCACCATCAGGTTCCGCTCGATCAAGACCCTGCTCACCAACGACATGACCGCGCAGAGCCGCGTGCTGTTCCACCGGCGGATCTCGGAGCGGGTCAATCGGATCGCCCCATTCCTCGCGTACGACCCCGACCCGTACTTGGCCATTTCCAGCGGGCGCCTCATCTGGATCCAAGACGCCTACACGAGGAGCCCTCGCTATCCCTACTCGACACCCGTAGGCGGGATCAACTACATCAGGAACTCGGTGAAGGTGACCGTCGACGCCTATCACGGCCGGACCAACTTTTACCTGATCGATCCGAAGGATCCGGTGGCCGCGACCCTCGGCAAGGCCTTCCCCGGCCTGTTCCACCCGCTGGCCGAGATGCCCGAGGACCTGCGGGCCCGGCTCCGATATCCCGAGACGATCTTCTCCATCCAGGCCGCCGTGCTCGCTACGTACCACATGACTAACCCGGCGGTCTTCTACAACAAGGAGGACCAGTGGGAGGTGCCGGCCATCGACGATGCCGCCGGCCGGTCGGTGCGGATGCGGCCTTACTACATCATCATGAAGCTCCCGGGGGAGACGGAGCCGGAGTTCATCCAGATGCTGTCGTTCACGCCGAAGCAGAAGGACAATCTTGCCGCCTGGATGGTGGCTCGGAGCGACGGCGAGCACTACGGAAAGCTGATGGTGTTTCAGTTCCCCAAGCAGAAGGTGGTGTTCGGACCCCGGCAGGTGGTGGCGCGCATCAACCAGGACCAGGCGATCTCGCCCCAAATCACGCTTTGGAACCAGCAGGGATCCGAGGTGATCCAGGGCACGTTGCTGGTCATCCCCATCGAGGAGTCGCTGATCTACATCCGTCCGCTCTACCTGCGCGCGTCTGGAGGGCGGATCACCGAGCTGAAACGGGTCATCGTGGCCCACCAGAACCAGATCGTGATGGAGGAGACGCTCGAGGCCGCCCTCGAACGCATCTTCCCCTCGGGCCAGAAGCAGCCGGGGCACACGGCAGAATCGGTGCCCGCCGCGGCGACCCGCGACGCTGACAGCACCTTCGCGGATCTCGCGGCCCGCGCCCAGGAGCAGTATCGGCGGGCTCTCCAGGCCCAGCGCAACGGCGATTGGGCACTCTACGGGGAGGAGATCGAACTGCTCGGGGAGACGCTGGAGCGGATGAAGGGGCAGCGCTGAGGGCCGAGGTGCGCCTCGCGCTCGGGAACCTCCGCGCTGGACGCCACGTTGTTCGCAGGAGGAGCGGGCGCGGCACTATGCTTGGCGCAGGACCTCCAGGAACTCCTCTCCATACCGATCGAGCTTGGCGGGCCCGACGCCTGAGAGGGCGAGAAGCGCCTGGTGTGTCCGCGGCACCGACTGCGCCATCTGCCGGAGCACGGCGTCGCTGAAGACGATGTATGCGGGGACGCCCTCAGCGTCGGCGAGGCGCTTCCGAACGACGCGGAGCCGATCGAACAGCGCGCGCTCTTCCGGCGCCGCCACGCGCGCGTCGCTCACCAGCGCTCCGCCCGCGCGCCCGCGCCGCCTCGCCCGTGCCGTCACCGAAACGACCGCTTCGATCCCGACGCCGCGGCACGCGTCGCAGGAGCTTCCGCATCGCTCGATCACCTCGTCGAAGAAACCGACGAGCGCGCGATGCCGGCAACCGCCTTCCTCGATGAGCCGGAAGAGGTCGACGGTCTTGCGACGTGTTTCGGCCCGAAGGCCCTCGTCCTCGATTCCGGAGAGGAAGGCGTCGTACGCCATGACGTCGGCCCACGAGTACATGAGGACGCAGTCGCTCGGGAGTCCATCCCGCCCGGCGCGCCCGATCTCCTGATACCATGCCTCAACGCTTTTCGGCATGTCGCGATGCACTACGAAACGAACGTTGCTCTTGTCGATCCCCATGCCGAACGCTACGGTCGCGACGATGACGTCGAGGTCGTCGCGGGCGAACTCCTCCTGGTTGCGTGCCCGCTCGGCGTCGGAAAGCCCGGCATGGTACGGCGCGGCGCGCACGCCCTGCGCACGAAGCCAATCCGCGGTCGTGTCGACGGACCGCCGACTCAGGCAGTACACGATTCCGCTCTCGCCGTGGTGGCGCGCGACAATCCCGAGAATGTCGGCGCGCGTGTTGCGGCCGGCCCCCTTCTTCTGCGCCGTGATCACAAGATTCGGCCGGAAGAACGAGCCTTTGAACCCCGCGGGCTTCGACATCCCGAGCTCGCGGATGATGTCGCCCGCCACGCGGCGTGTCGCCGTCGCCGTGAGCGCGAGCACGGGAATGTCGCCGAGCTCTCGCTTGAGCCCCGAAAGGCGTCGGTACGCGGGCCGGAAGTCATGCCCCCAGTGGCTGATGCAGTGCGCCTCGTCGACAACGACGAGGCTGATGCGACAGCCGGCGATCAGACCGCGCAGCGAGCCCTCCAGCCCTTCCGGCGCAGCGTAGACGAGTTCGAGATCGCCGCGCCGGAGAGCCGCGATGCGTCGCTCGCGCTCCTCCCAGGCGACCGACGAGTTGATGACGGCGGCGCGGAATCCGAATCGCGCGAGCGCGTCGACCTGATCCTTCATGAGCGAGATGAGCGGCGAGATCACCAGCACCGCACCGGGGAGGATCTTCGCGGGCACCTGGAATGTGAGCGACTTGCCGGCGCCTGTGGGCATGACGCCGATGCAGTCGTGTCCGGCGAGCACCGCGTCGATGATTTCTCGCTGGCCCGGCCGGAACGTGTGGAAGCCGAACACCGACTCGAGCACCTGCTGCGGGTCGCTGGGCGCGCACGTTGGCGATGCGGGGGCGTGGGAATCGGGCACGGGTCCGACGGTATCACCGGGAACGGTTGGCGCGCCAGAGCGAACCGGCGCGTCAGGGGCCGCCGCCCGAGTGTTAGGATCGGCGCTGTCTGAGGACCCCGTCTTGACGCCCCGCGCCGAGGGGGAGAGACTCCAGGCGGACGCGCTCGCGTGGCGCCCTGTCGCGCGAAAGATGACGCTTCGAGCATTCGATCCGAGACGAGACGGAGGACACCGTGAAGATCTATGTGGGCAACCTGGCATATGACGTTACTGAGAGCGAACTACGGGCCGCCCTTGAAGCATTCGGAGCAGTTGATTCCGTCAGTCTCGTCAAGGACAAGGTCACCGGAGAGCCGATCGGGTTTGCCTTCGTCGAGATGGCGGATCGTGGGAATGCGCGGGCCGCAATCGCAGGGCTGAATGGAAAGAAACTTCGCGGACGCGAGCTCGCGGTGAACATGGCACAGGCTGGTTTGGAGGTTCATCGACGGAGAGGGCTGCGGGGAGTCGAGCGCCCGCACTGATTCTTCGAGTAATCGACCCGAGACACGACGGAGGACACCGTGAAGATCTATGTGGGCAATCTGTCATTCGACGTCACTGAGGACGACCTGCGGGCCGCGTTCGAACCGTTCGGACCGGTCGAGTCCGTTAGTCTCGCCAAGGACAAGGCCACGGGAAAGCCGAGGGGTTTCGCCTTCGTCGAGATGCCCGATCCTGCCAGTGCCGGGTCCGCGATCGCTGGACTGAATGGAAAGGAACTTCGCGGACGCGCGGTGACGGTGAGCGAGGCACGGGCTCGTTTGTAAGATCCTCGACGGGAAGGCCGACCGGGAGGTGGGCGCCGTGACGGAGTGGATGGCGCGTGGGCCGAAATGGCGGACGCTCTGAGTGCGCGAATACGCAAGATCCCGCGCGGCTTCCGGTAAAGGCACAACGTTGGTATGACCGTCGTCCAATCGGTCTCCGTTGTCGTCATCTGCCTCGTGTCGGCTGCGGTATCTGCCCGCGCTTCTTAGGAGAGCAAGGTGAAACTCGCGAAACTCGACGGCACGCTGGCGAAGCCCACGCCGAGCCCCGAGTACTTTGACGGTCGCGTGTTCATGCAGCATCTCGTCACGAAGGAGGACTCGCGCGAGCTGGAACTGATCGCGGTGTTCTTCGAGCGCGGCGCCCGAACCATTCCGCACACGCACTCGACCGACCAGCTGCTGTGGGTGGTCGAGGGCCGCTGCGTCGTCGCCGTCGAGTCCGGCCGCCGAGAACTCGGCCCCGGCGAGTGCGCGCTCCTGCCCGCGAACGGGTGGCACTGGCACGGCGCGGCGCCCGGGCACACCGCCTGCCATATTTCCATCCGCATGCCCGGCTCGAGCGACTGGAACCAACCGAAGCGCGACTGGTAGCGGTCCGTGCCGCGACCGGCCCTGGGGCGGTGAAGAGCTGCTGTTCGAGGCATCGCAGATGCGGGGCCCACGTCGCTCCGCCCGAGCGCCGGTTGGCGTGTGCAGTGATGGCCGGCGGTCCCTCCGCCCCCCGGCCATCCTGGCCCGGAGAAAACTGGATGGCGCGGGGTTGGGATCGCGCGGCACGAGCGCGGCAGAGCGAGCACCGGCGATGGATGGCGGGGGCATGCCAGCGATCGATGCATGCGGTAGTCTGGAGCCGGAATCGGCAGTCCAGTCGCCGTGAAGACGCAGGAACCCTCGAGTGAACCCGACAGGTGAGAGCAAGACCTCCATGAATGCTCCTCCCAAGAAGGATCCTGTACTCGTCGTCGGAATCTGTGGGAGCCTCAGGAGCGGCAGCTATACGTTGTCGGCGGTGAAGATCGCGTTGCAGGGCGCGGAGGAAGTGGGCGCGCAGACGCGGCTGATCGACCTGCGGGATTACCGGCTCGTCTTCTGCGACGGGAAGGAAGACGAGAGTGGCTATCCGGAGGACGTCTACAGGCTCCGAAGAGAGGTCAAGGAAGCCAGGGGGATCATCTTGGGCACGCCTGAGTATCACGGTGGGTTCAGCGGTGTTCTGAAGAATGCGTTGGACCTCATGGGCTTCGATGAGATCGAGGGAAAGATGCTTGGGCTCGTGGGCGTTTCGGGAGGGGCTCTCGGCGCCGTGCATGCTCTGAGCAGCCTGCGCGCAATCGGTCGTGCGCTTCATGCTTGGGTCATCCCGGAGCAGGCCGCGATTTCCGAGGCGTGGAAGGTGTTCGACGAGTCGGGAAATCTGAAGGACAGCGCGGTGGAAAAGCGGATCAAGGACGTCGGTCGGCAGGTAGCCCGTTTCGCGTACCTGCACACGTCAGAGAAGGCGCTCGACTTCCTGAGGGCATGGGAGGGAGCTCCGGAAAACCCAGGCGGGTGAGAGGACGTGGGGCGGCCCGAGCGCACCACCCCCCGCCCGGGCGACGGTTGGCAGGGGGGTGTGGGAGGAGCTGAGGGTTGATGAACGGCGGACATCTGAGTTCGGAGAGAGAGTCGACACCAAGAAGGAGATCGCCGCTGGTGCCGGAAAGAGAAGGCCAGCACGAGCGATTCGTGTCCGAGAAGCCGGTCAAGGATGGAAAGGGCTGGAATCGTGCAACGGGGCTGCCGCGGCCTATTCCGGCTCTCGAGGGACCGTGGGTGGCTTGAGACGTCCGAAAACATGGAGGAGAACATGCCCGACAAGCCGAGCGCCAACGAGGAGGAATACTTCGCGCGTCAAGAAGTCGAACGGAGGCGGAAAGTCGCGGAGGAGCGACAGGCAGGGCTGGCGGTTGAAGAGCGTGAGCGCGAGCGCACGCTCCATTACATGAAGTGCCCGAAGTGCGGGATGCAGCTCGAGGAAGTGACCCTCGGCGATGTGCGCATCGACAAGTGTTTCGGCTGCGGGGGTCTGTGGCTGGACGAGGGCGAACTCGAGGCGATCCGAAAGAAAGAAGCCGGGTTTTTCGGGCGAATGGTCGGCGCTTTTCGGAAATGACTCGCACGTAATAGATCTCGGCGGATTCGCGCCGTGAGCGGGGACTACATCTCGCATGCCGAGAGTCGCGCGCCCCGCCCGGGCGCTGGTTGGCGGGGGGCGTGACTGGGGACCACCCTGATAAAAGGAGGAGAGACAGCGATGCAATTCTTGCGAGTGAGTCGGTTGTTCGCGGGTTGCCTGCTTTGTGTGGCGACCTTCTTCTGCGTCGCCTGGCCGGCCTACGCCGTTGAAATCACGGTGGAGGTCGACCTGGTGAAGATCGAGCGGCGGATGGTCGCCGGGGCCTTCAGAGCATTCGCGGTGGCGCTGGGGAATGGTCCGTACAAGACGAGCATCGGCGGGGCGAACGAGAAGCAGATTATCGGTGGCGGCGGCATGTTCGGAAGCGCCCAATTGGCCGACGTGAATCGAGCCCGCGGAGCCTTCACTTCGCGCGCATTCCCCGATGGGTCGCTCATCTTCAACAACGGTGCCGGGACCTGGACCGGGATCACGATCTGGCTGACGGACGCGGGCGGGAACACGTTTTCCGCCGCCTCGGAGAGCAACAGCAATGGGGTCGTCGTCACGCGCGCGGCGGGCGATGGAGGCGCGGCGAATCGCCGGCTGAACATCACGCTCCCCAATGTCGGCCCCTTCAATATCGCGACACAACCCAATGTCGTCTGGATGCGAATGCCGGCTGGGGGCGGATACGACGGCGCGCTCGCGGGGAATCCCCCGCTCGCAGGATCGGGATCCTGCATCAGCGCACCTGATGCGAATATGACGTGTCAGGACCTCACGGATCTGGCCGCGGAGTACGACTACCAGCCGCTCTTGGAAGATCTCGTGATCTGCCCATGCGATGTGACCGGCGTCGAGGGCACGTCGTGGGGCTCTGTGAAGGCGCTCTACCGATAGTCTGGATTCCCGAGGAACCGATCGGCGGCTGCTACCGGCGGAACCGCCGCCCCCCGCCCATCCCGGCCCGGCGGAAACTGGACGGCGTGCCCATGTCGCAGTGTTTCCGGATCGGTCTTCAGGGCTTGATTCTCGTTCGTCGGATCTTGCCCTTCGATCGCCCCCTGTGAGCATCAGTCGCGCTGCCCCAGCGTGCGAGGAACGCAGTCACGAATCCGTGGACGCCGTCGGGTTCCACAGCCAGCGGCGCGAGAGCCATCGCGACGGCGAGCGCGATGTGGTAGCCCTCCGAGCGTGATGCATCCGCCCTCCGGAAAGCCGGGTGCGCCTCGTTCACGGAGACGGTCGACTCCATGAATCGGGCCAACTCCGGATCCTCGGGGCGAGCCTCGAGCCGGATGCCGAGCCCGTACCGTAGCGGTCGGCGCGGCCCAGGTGAGCCGGGGAGCTGAACTCCAGACGGGTGAGTCTGCCGCTGGTCCTGCGGCTTCTCTGGTGGCGGGCCTGGTGGCTCCACAGGCTCCACGGGTTCCACCGCCACGTCTGTCGCCGGCTCGTCAACCGCTCTCGGGCGCTCATCCGCGAGCGTTGGATCGGACTCTCGCTCGGCCGCCGAAGCGACGGACGCGAGCAACAACGCCCGCCCATCAGGAGCGCCGCCCGCTCGACCGATCGGGAGTTTCCGCTGGCCACCCATCCTCTGCTCGACGAGGGCGGACAGAAGAGGGAAGGAATCGGACAGATCCATCAGCACGCGCTCGAGATCTCGTTCGAGGGGACGCGCGACACGCCGGCGGGCCTCGGCCTCCGACTCGCGCGTGTCGCCCCACGCCGCCAGTTGCGCGCCCACGACCTCTTGGATCATCTTCCGGTAGCTGAGGTAAGTCGCTCGATGCACACCGCTGCTCAGGAAGTCGGCTTTGTTGAGCGTAAGACAGGCGGCGAGGGCTGGAACCTCGATCAGCCCGCTGATCCTCTCCGAATCCGACGGCGCTACGCCGAGCCATTCCCAGCCCGAGCGGATGACCTTCCCTCGCGTGCTGATGCGCAGCCCGCGCTGATTCTCCGCCACAGGGAGCGCGCTCCGCATGAGGAAGCCGACAGCGGAAGGCTTTCTCTTCCGCGGAAGGCGGATCTCCAGGGGCGCGATCTCCGCGGCGACGTGCTCCAGAGGTTCGACTCGCCGCCCGTTGATCTCGAAGGCCACTCCATGCGGGTAAATTTCGCCGAGCAAGCCGCCGAACCTCGCGTCGAGCAGCGGTTCGAAATGCCGAGCAATGGCGGACTCGACGTAGCCCGCATCCAGGAGCGGCGACAAGGGCGCGTCGAGTCGCAGACACACCGCCGTTCCGTGGCCGGCCACGAATCCAGTCGGCGCGACCCACTTCCACGGGGCGCGGTGGCGCGAGGAGAGCCGCCACTCCGTCGCGACATGCGACTTCCCGCGGACCGTCTCCGTCACGACGTCCCGAGCGACGAGGAGGCCGAGCTTGATCCCGACGCCGGCGAAGCCGATTCCCTCGCCGCGAGACTTCGTGGTGGCCGCGATGTCGTGGTAGCGGGCGAGTTCCCGGCGCTTCATCCCCGTTCCGTCATCGCAGACGACGATTTTGGATCCGACGGGATCGGTCGCGATCGCGATCCGCGTCGCCCCCGAATCAAGCGAGTTCGCGATGATCTCCGTCAGGATGGTCTCTTCGAGAGCGCCGGGATACGCGTCACGCAGATCTTCGAGGAGATGGAGAAGATCGACCCGTGTCTCGCCCATGAGGCCTCCTCTTCAGGCTACCGGGCGATCGTACAACTTATCGCCGAGCATGGACACGGCCCGGGTGGAATCACCGCCGTTGATCTCGCCCCGGAGCTCGACTTCGCAGGCGGGGATGGGGGCGGGGGGCCGCTCCGTCCGCTCCCGATGCGCGGGTACCGCGCGAATCACCTCGCGTAATGATCCGCGCCGAGGAAATGGAGCGAGACGTAGGGCGAGTCGCCGACCACCCAGCTGTCATGAGGCACGGGCGGTACGTGGAAGAGATTCCCCTCCCGGAGCTCGATGACGCGCCCGTCGTCGAACGCCACCGTTGCGATTCCGGAGACGACCATCCCGACGTGCTCCACCGTGCACCGTGACGCGCCGACGCCGGGCCCCACGTGGACCGACCACTTCCAGCCCGGTTCGTAGGTTGCCCGCCCGATCGTCATCGCCCCGAGATGGACGATCTCGAAGCGGCCCTTCTCGAAGCGACGGACCTCATCGGGATTCTCGAAGCGCTTCAGGATCACGTCAGCGGTCACAGGATTCTCCTCTCACGCGCGTAACGTCCGCCGCGCCTTCGGAGAGTCGCCGCTCCACCGCCCGGCCCTGGCCCTCGGCCTCGCGGGCGGGGGCGGGGGGGGGGGTCGTGACGCTCAATCACTCCGGATCAACGAGCCCAGTCATTCCAGGCCGTCCGACGGTACGTCCGCTTCTCGACATCGACGAGCCAGATTTCCAGTTCCGGGAACGCGCGACCGATGCGATGCCACGCCTCGCCGTACTGGCCGGCTCGGGCGGGGAGGCCGAGTTCGGCGCGTGAAGGCAGCGCGATCGCGAGTTTCCCTGCCCCATCCCTAAGCCGCGACACGGCGCGGAAAAAGGACTCGTAGAAGTCCTTCGATCGAGCGGGGCCATTACTCTTGAAACCGGTCACCTCGATGAAGATCTTCTCGTCGCCGCGAGTTGCGACGACATCCACGCCAGTTTCTCCGAATGCACGCTGGCGGTTCAGTGCAAAACCCTCCCGCGCGAGGACCTCCCGGAGGCACGCTTCAACGGCGGCGTTTGCGATCACGGACGGCATCTGTCAGTCTCCCTGATAGCACGAGTCGGCCCGCCACTGCGATGCGTCGCGGCACGCATCGATCATCGCCTACTTGCCCGTCTTCCCCTTCACCTCGCCCCAGGACGTGGACTTCGTGGGGGTGGGGCCGCCGGCGAAGATATTGCCGCCGAATGTCCATGGGACATGGCCTGGGTACGAGGGACCGAAGTTCTGCACGCTGTACCACACGTCGCCTTCTGCCGTGATGATGTAGGTTCGCGGAGGGATGGCCCCGTCCTGTCCAATCACCGCAACGGTCCCACCACCCTGGGCCTGCACGTACATTGCCCCGAGGTGATAGGCGATCGCTATTGCGAGGATCCCGAGCGAACCGAAGAAGAATCGCTTTGCGTGCATCGTAAGCCCTCCTATCGGAAAATCGCCTTCACCTGCCCCCACGACGTGGCCGACGTCGCGGTCGGCGCGGCGCTCCCGAATGCCTCGATCTCGAACCACCCGAACCAGCCTTGGAACTGCGGCGAGGCGTCGTATGTTTCTACTCGGATCGCGGTGGCGTCTGTGATCGGATTAGAGAATGCGAACGACAGGAACTCGAATTTCGTGAAGTAGCGCTCGATTACGACGACCGGACTTTGCCATGCGCCCTGAGAATCCCGAAACCGCACTTCATGTCGGAAGATATGGGGACCGTTCGGCGTTACGTTTACCTGGAGCCGGATCGAGTCGACGACGGCCGGAAGCATCCAGTCACCCACGATCCACTGCGGAGGGCCTCCGCAGACCACCCACCCTTCGTCGTCGGGTCCGTAGACACCGTTGAAGGCGAGACTCTCCGGACGGCACGCGACGGAGGCGCTGGCTGAGGCACCGAGGGCGAGATTTCCCGCTTCGACTTCTGCGGTCGCGGGAGAAAGTGCGACGGACGGCGCGAGAATCCCGAGCGAGACGTACAAAAAGCGGCGGGCCATGAAAAGGTCTCCCTACGAGCGAGATGGGAAGGCATGGAGTTGGATCACACAAGCATTCTAGCGGCTGCCGCAGTTCTGCCTCCAGATTCTTGGCGGCCAGGAATGCTCCTACGCGCCGCTACGCGACGTTTTGTCGAGGCTTCGGATTGACTCGAGAAAGTCCTTTCTCAGTTCTTGCTCGTGACGCAATTCTCGGACGACATACTCTAGGGCAGCCGTTACTTGCCGCGCGCGCCCCGTACACTCGTCCTCGCTTAGTTCGTGGATTGCCTCACTCATGAAGTCGTGAATGAACTTCAAGGGATTGTTGCCCTCAATGACCAGGGACGCAGGCGCGAACTTGTAGGCGACCGCGGTCTTCTCTGCCGACACCCGGGAAGACCTGATGGTTTGAATCTCTAGCAGCTCGTTCTCCGAAGCCCCGCTGGCCCTCTTGGACTCGTAGAGGAGATCGAGGATCGTATTGACCTGGTTCTCCAAGATCCGCCGAAGATAGGCACACGCCCCGATACCATAGGATTGACTGAGCGACATCTTCGCCTTCTGATAGAGGTCGAGATCCTCGCCAAGCGCCTCCACGATGGCTTTGGGTACGGCGACACTCCATGGCGGATCCTGCCCCACTTTTCTGATCCGACCGTGCGCGGTATCCACTGATACCCAGTAGAGGGCTTCCGACTTCTCACAGCCCGTGCAGCGAAAACGGAGAGGGTACACCCCGTCCGAGAGACGCGGGGGCTCAGGCTGTCTGTCAATCGGGCCATGCCATGGCTCCTCGGCTGGTGCCGTATCGCGGAAGGGCCTCTCAGTGTTGCATTCATCGCAGTGGATGAGGACGACCCTAACGCGGAGTTTGCTCTTCGCATAGGGGAGGTCGAAGTTGACCCACCGGTAGAGCGGCTCCTTGGCAAGAAAGGCGGCGAGCGCTTTTTCAACGGAATCTCGAAGGCTGATGTCGTTGCCTCCGGTGCCAGGGGGTTGTCGGTCCGGTCTTACAGAGTGTGTGGTACCGATGGACAGGATCGTATCACACGGGATCACAAGCGGACAGGCGGGCGAAGCGGCCCCCGGTCCGGCGGTTACTCGTGGGAAGTTGTCCCCCTGCAAACGAAATGAAGATCTGCGGCTCGGAGGCTGAACTCGGGTGATGCACCAGCGGGATCCCAGACGATGTGTTCTACGATCACCTCGACCACCCTTCTCCTATCTCTCGGGAGCAATGCGGCCCAGAGGGTCGGGAAGTCGCCCACGGTCCGGGCGACGTCGGAGGGATGGACTGCGGTCCCGGCCAGGGTGGCGAGTTCTGCCTCGATCTCGACCTTGCGCCGCTCGTACCCGGCGACGCGTGCGTCGAGGGCGTGGATGCGGTCGGCGGTGGCGCTGGCTCGCCCCGCCGCCCCACTGGCTGTAAGATCGCCGCATGAACGCCGCGACGCCAGCCCAAGCGTCCGCGATCGCCAAGTTCCGCGCTCTCCACGCGTCCGGATGCTTCGTCCTACCGAACCCGTGGGATGTGGGAACGACGGTCTACCTGCAGCATCTCGGCTTCGACGCCCTGGCCACGACGTCCGCTGGCTTTGCGTTCACTCGAGGCCTGCCCGACGAGGTCGGGGCGATCCCTCGCGACGCCATGCTGGAACACATCCGCGACGTCGTTCAGGCGACGACGCTGCCGGTCAACGCGGACTACCAGTCCGGGTACGCCGACGATCCGGAAGGTGTCGCCGCGAACGTGGCGCGCTGCATCTCCACGGGAGTCGCCGGCCTGTCGATCGAGGATTCGACGGGGGATATCGCGGCGCCCCTCTACGATGCGCGCCTCGCGGTCGATCGCATCAAGGCGGCGCGCGCCGCGATCGACGTCTCGGGCGTTCCAGTCGTCCTGACGGCGCGATGCGAGGCCTGGCTCGTCGGTGCTCCCGACCCAGCCCGGACGGCCATCGAACGACTCGTGGCCTACGCCGAGGCGGGCGCGGACTGTCTTTATGCCCCCCGCGTTCTGGAACCCGACGACATCGCCGCGATCGTCAAGGCCGTCTCCCCGAAGCCTGTGAACGTGCTGATGGCCGCGCCCAGCCCTGTGCTCTCGGTGGCCCGACTGGCCGATCTCGGGGTGCGACGCATCTCGGTCGGCTCGGCGCTCGCCCGCGTCGCGTGGGGGGCGTTCATCCGCGCGGCGCAGGACATCGCTTCGACCGGCACGTTCGACGCGCTGGCCGACGCCGCTCCATTCGACGCGCTAGACAAGTTGTTCCGCGATCGCGGGTGACGAGGCCCACACTTCGTCCCAGTCGGCCACCGTGCGGGCGACGTCGGGGGAATCGACTTCCATGGCGGCCAAGGAGGCGGACTCCCGCTTGGTTCGCGTGGCGGACGTAATTAACGAACTCGCATGATCCTTGCCACGAGCCGATCCCCAGCCGACGGGAGCGAAGCCCAGTAGACGCCCGACGCGAGATGACGCCCCGCGTCGTCAAGCCCGTCCCAGCGCACCGCGGAAACCCCCGCCTCGACATCCAGCCGCCGAACGGCGCGCCCCGTCACGTCGAGTATCGAGAGCGCCCCTCGCGCTTCCTGCGGCCGGGCGAGGCGGAGCACGGTCCCCTCGCGCGTGACGCTCGGCTCGGCGGAGAGGCCGGGTCGCCGCGCCCCGTCCGGCGCCCCACCCACCGACGTCACCGGGGCCGGGTCCCAATCCCCCACCTGCATCGACGTGACGAGCGCCTCCGCCTCATCGACGTCGCCCGTCGCTGCGAGCGTGAAGGAGATCCGATACGCGGAGCCCCCTGGACCCAACATCGAGGCCGGTGTCACGGACACGTCCCGGAATTCGAGCGGCTGCCCCGCGACCACGTCGTATCGCACGGTCTCGACGCTCTCGCCGAGCGGCTCCCCGCTCGCGGCGCTCTCGTATCGGAGCGTGTACGCGAGTTCAAACGCGCCGCCGTCGTCGAGGACGATGACCGGGTCCGCAACGAACGCCAACCCGACGCCGCCCTGCGGCACGAGCTCGACGAGGAAGTCGAACGCCGCCGCCCCGAACTCGGATGCGGCGTCCCAGTAGAGCGCGCTCCCGGCGAAGGGCCCCGGCCCGCCCGCCGCATCGCCGGAGTCGAAACCGGTGATCCGGATGCAGGGATCGGTGTCGATCACGTCCTCCACGGTGACGATCATCTCGTGGAAGGGGGATGGGGGAGCCGCCGTGAAGGCGTCGAAGCGGAGGCTCTCCGGCGGGCAAGTCGGGCACCAATTGATGAGCGTGTAGAGCACGTTGTAATTCACTAGCGAGACGGGGCCGTGCGCGAGCCGGATGTCGGAAATGGTCGCCGATCCAGGCCACTCGTCGAGATTGCCGTTGAAGCTGAATTGGATCAGCTCGACGGCGAGTAGGTTCGCAGGCTCTACGCCTAGATCGGAAAAGGCGATCACCGCGGTGCCCTGGGTGCTCGTGGCGATCGACTTGACCGCCACGAGACCGTTCTCATCGATGACGCTGACCGCCACGCTGAGCATGCCGCCGCTTGGCCCGTTCATCGTGACGTAGAAGTGGTCGTAGAAGCCGCCGTACGTGATGTCGGTTGGCGCCGGCAGGTCGTAGTCCACTTGGAAGCGGGGTTTGAATCCGGAAACGACGACGCCGTCGTCGGTCGGAGAGATCACAAGGTCGGCGTTCACCGGATAGTAGAAGCCGGCCTCGAGTCGGGTCTCTCGTGTCGGGGAAATCCCGTTCGATCCGATGAACTGGGAGCCGGTTTGAGGGGTGCCGCCGGCGCTCACGGCCAGGCTGAACGGCCCCGCCTCGAAGTTGTCGATGACGTGGGTGGCCTCCGCCGTCGTCGCGGCCGAGATGACGGTCGAAAAGAGGATTGGAAGCACGCGCTGTCCGAGTCTCATGTCGTCTCCTCCGTGGGCGCGTCAGCGCTCGATCACGAGTTTGCGTGCGTGCCGCTCCCCCGAAGCCTCGAGGACGGCGAAGTAGACTCCCGATGCGAGCCGATTGCCACTTGGGGACTCGCCGCTCCAGGCGACCTGATGCGTGCCGGCCATCCGGTTCTCGTCGAGCAGCGTCCGGACCCGCCGTCCCGCGACGTCGTACACGACGAGCCGTACGGCGCCGGCCCGCGCCAGCCCGAAGTCGATCGTGGTCCCGTCCACGAACGGCGTTGGATGGACGGTGAGAGATTGCAGGAGGGATCCACCCGACATCCCCCCCGGGAGGAAGGGCACGGCGACGATCGCATCTGAGGAGAGAAGATCAGCCTCATCCCGCGCGTTGCCCGCGGGAGAAATCCAGGGCGACCGCTTGAAGTACGGATGATCCGAGACGAGCCTCGCGCGCCACTTCACGTGGCGGTCGATCGGAAGGCCCGACGCCTGCACGAAGAGATCGATGGCGCTTCCGATGCTGGGAAGCGGCGCCCCCGTGTCCAGGAGGTTGCTCACGAAGGTGCCAACGCCATCGAATCCGTCCTCCCTGTCCTTCACCTCCACTTCGATGGCGACGTCCGAACGCCCCATCGCCGACCGCCCGAGGCCCCTCACACCGACCGATCCGAATGGCGTTCCGCCGAGGAGCCCGATCGCCTGCGAGTCGTCCGCGCGCCGCGCCTGGAAACGCCGGTCCAACGCCTCGCCGAGGAGATGGCTCACGCCCCCGTTCCCGTACCAGAGGAACGCGAGGCCCGCGTCCGTGGAACCTCCGCCGTCCCAACCCGGCGCGCCCGTGAGGACGTCCGGGAAGCCGTCGCCGTTCACGTCGCCGCGCGTCGCGATGGCCGACCCGTGCAGTGCTGTCGAGGCGTTCCCGTCCGCGCCCCAGTAGAGCGCGGGCGACCCGGCCTTGTACGCCAGCACCTGTCCCTCGTCCGTCTGGCCGTTATCGGCGTACGGTTGCCCGCCGAGGATCTCGTCCTTGCCGTCCTGGTCAAGATCCGCGGCAGCGACCGCCGTGCCGAAGAGACCCACGGCTTGGCCGCCGAGGTAGACGTGGTCCGGCACGGCGTCGAACGTTCCGGCGCTGCTGTAGACCACGACGCGACCCTGCTTGAATAGCGAGCCGGTCCACGCTGGCACCCCAACGATCACGTCGGAGCTTCCGTCGCCGTCCACGTCGCCGCCGGCGACGGCCCAGCCGAAATCGCTTCCCGGAAGGTTGTTCGACGCGACCCACGGCGGCGTCGCGGAGATCCCGTCCGGCGCTCCGTAGTAGATGGACGCGGAGCCGTTTCCGCCCGAGATCGGTTGGCCCGGCGCGCCGATCAGGACGTCGGAGTGACCATCCACATTCACATCGCCCGCGCACGCGACCGACCATCCGAAATGGGCATCGAGATGCCCGCTGGCCGCCGACCAAACCTGAATGGCCTCGAGGCCATCGGGCCGGCCGAGAAAGACGTACGCCGCCCCGCCGTCGGACTGGCCCGCGTCATAGTACGGCGCGCCGACGATCACGTCCGAGAGGCCATCTCGGTTGACGTCCCCGGCCCAGGAGACCGCCTTCCCGAACCCATCGCCCGTGGCAAATCCCGCGCGGACCCAGGCCGGTGTCGGATTCAGGCCGGTCGGACCGCCGAGGAAGAGCTGCGCGGTCCCCGCGGAGTCCTCATCGCCCGGAGCCCCCACCAGGAGGTCGTCGTAGCCGTCGCCGTTCACGTCGTGTGGGCACGCGATGGCCTCGCCGAAGCGGTCGTTCGGGTCGGCCCCCGTGAGCTCGAGATCGGCCACGGGGGACGGGCCGTCGGGGCCGCCGTCGTGGATCCAGACTCGACCGTGGTCCCCCGCCATGGGGCCGTCGTCGAAGAGACCCGATCCCACCGCGACGTCGGAATGGCCGTCCGCGTCGAAGTCGCCGAGCGCGAGCGCCGTTCCGAACTTCGCGTCCTGCTGGGGCGTCGTGCCGGTCCAGCGCGCGAGTTCGGCCGGCGCATCCGGGCCCCCGTGCCAGATCGCGACGCGACCTTCCTCCGCCAGCGGATTGTCGTACGCCCAAGCGCCGGCGATCACGTCGGAATAGCCGTCGCCGTTCACGTCCCCCGCCGTGCCGAGCCCGAACCCGAATCGCGATTCGGCCTGCGCGCCCACGGCGAACCAGAACGGCGTGCTCTCGAGGCCCGTGGGCGACCCGTAGTAGGCGTATGCGCCGCCTTCCCGACTCTGCCCGTTCGTGAGGTATGGAGCGCCGAAGATCACGTCGGAGAAACCGTCGCCGTTGACGTCCCCGGCGCAGCCGGCGGCGAGTCCCAGTTGCGCGGCGGCCGAGCCGGAGCGGAACGTCGCGGCCGGGACGAAGGGAAACGTCGGCCCGCCGTGGTACACGTGCACCAAGCCCTCATCCCAGACCGCGACGCTGTCGTAGCCGGCGCCGATGAGGAAGTCCGCGTAACCGTCTCCGTTCACGTCACCCGCGGTCGAGACCGCGGACCCGAAGAAGCTCGTCGGGTTCGATCCCGGGTCGAGAACGGCGATAAACGTGGCGCCGCCATTGGTCACGAGCGACACGTACCCCGCGCCGGGCGCGCCCACGAGGGCTTCGTCCGCGCCGTCCCCATCGACGTCCCCGGCGGTCCCGAGCGCTTGCCCATAGTTCGAGAGCGGGGTGCCGCCGACGGCCACGAGGAGGGTCGGCTGTCCGGACGGGTGACCGCGCCAGACCCAAACTCGTCCTCGGGCCGCGTCCCATTGGGGCGCGCCGACGAGGAAATCGTCGAAGCCGTCCGCGTTCAGATCTCCGGCGAACGCGACCTCCCCGAGCCTGGCTCCCGACGAGTCGCTCTCGAACGACCAGACCGGCGAGGCGGCGAGTCCCGAGGGCCCGCCGAGGTAGAGGTCGACGCGACCTTCGACGACCTGGCCGTTCGCGTATCCCGGATCTCCCACGAGCAGGTCGTCGTACCCGTCTCCGTTCACGTCACCCGCGGAGGCGACGGAGCTCCCCATCCCGTTGGGGAATCGGGTCACCGTCCAATCGGGCGTCGCCGACACCCCACCGGAACCACCGAGATACACATGGACTTCGGCCTGACTCGCGACCTGCCCCGGCGCGCCGACGACCACGTCCGAGAACCCGTCGCCGTTCACGTCGCCGGCCGTCGCCACCGAATATCCAAACACCGCGCCCGCCTCCTCCCCTTCGGCGGTCCATGCGCCGGTGAGGCCGGCGACGGCCGGCGAGGGCACGCCGCCCGTGAGCCAGATGGTGAGAATCGCAAGGCTTGGAAAGATGGATTGGGTCTTCATGGGTAGACCTCCTGCGTTGGGCCTTCACATGAGGAACCGGATTCCGCAGGTGAAACCCGCCACTCGGGACCGACGCCCGGACCGGCGGACCCCTGGCCGGCAGTGGCTCCCCAGGCGTATACTCGTGCCGCCGTGGAGCCGAATCTGCCCATCACGGCGCTCCTTCACCGCGCTGGGGAGGGCGATGCGTCCGCCCAGGCCCAGGTCTTTCGCGCGCTCTACGAGGAGCTCCGCCGCCTCGCCGCCGCGCAGCGACACCGCCACCATCCGGGCGAGACCCTGAACACGACCGCGCTCGTCCACGAGGCGTACATTCGGCTCGTCGGGCGGCTCGACATCGACTGGAACGATCGGAACCACTTCTTCTGCACGGCCGCCCGCTCCATGCGCGACATCCTCGTCGACGAGGCCCGCACGAAGGGCGCGCGGAAGCGCGGCGGCGAGCTCCGGCGCGTCGATCTCGAGCCGCTCGAGTGCGCGGTCGAGTTCCGGCCGGATGACCTGCTCGCGCTCGACGCGGCTCTCGGGAGACTCGAAAAGGAGGACGCCACCGATCACCGGATCGTCATGCTCCGCTACTTCGCTGGGCTTACGGTCCCCGAGATCGCCGACGTCTTGCGGATCCCGCAGCGGACGGTGGAGCGTCGCTGGCGCTTCTGCCGGTCCTGGCTCGCGCGCGAGATCTCGGGAGGAGCCGACCCGTGACCGAGGAGCGTGGTCGACGCGTGCGGGAGGTGTTCGACCGCGCCGTCTCGCTGACCGGCGACGAGCGGGAGCGCCTGCTCGCCGCGGAGTGCGACGACGATCCCGCCCTCCGGCGCGAGGTGGAGGGCCTCCTCGCCAGGAACCCCGAAACGACCGAGCTACCAGTCCGTCCGCTCCTCGACGGCGCCCGCGCGGGCGACGACGCGGTCCGCGTCGAGGGCGTCGCGATTGACGGTTACAGCGTGCTGCGGCCGATCGGCGCGGGGGGAATGGGCGCCGTCTACGAGGCGGAGCAGCGGAACCCCCGTCGCCGCGTCGCGCTGAAGGTGCTCCGCGTGGGGGGCTTCGCGGACGACCTCAGACGCCGCCTCTTCCTCCGAGAGATCGAGACGCTCGCGCGGCTCGTCCATCCGGGGATCGCCCGCATCTACGAGTCGGGTGAGACGCGCGACGGCCGGCTCTTCTTCTCCATGGAGCTCGTGGAGGGGGTCCCGCTCGACCGGTTCATCGAGCGCGCGTTCGAGGGCGCGGGGCCCGGCCGCATGGATCGCGACCGGACGCTCACGCTCTTTCGCCGGATCTGCGACGCGGTGCACTTCGCGCACCAGCGCGGCGTCATCCACCGCGATCTCAAGCCATCGAACATCCTCCTCGTCGAGGAGCCGCCGGCGGAAGGCGGCGCCGCGCCGCGACTCTCGCCGAAAATCCTCGACTTCGGGCTCGCGCGCATCACCGAGCCCGGAGCGGAACTCTCGCTCGTCACGGAGGTCGGCGCGATCCGCGGCACGCTCCAATACATGAGCCCGGAGCAGGCGCGCGGGTTGCCCGGCGAGGTCGACCTCCGGAGCGACGTGTACTCGCTCGGCGTCCTCCTCTACCAGATGCTGACCGGAGCGCTTCCCTACTCGGTGAGCGACGTGACCGTGCCGGAGGCGCTGCGGAGGATTTGCGAGGGTGAGCCGCCGCCGCTGCGCCGCGCGCGGCCCGGTTCGGCGTGGCTCGACGCCGATCTCGAGGCGATCGCCGCGAAAGCGCTCGCGAAGGACGCGGCCGCGCGCTACCAGAGCGCCTTCGCACTCGCCGAGGACGTGACGCGATACCTCGAGGCGCGCCCGCTCGAGGCCCGGCCCGCGAGCACGATGTACCAACTCCGAAAGATTGTGGTCCGCCACAGAGCCGCCGTCGCCGTCGCCGCCGGCGTGTTCGTGCTTCTCATCGCGTTCGGCGTCACGATGTCCTTCATGTTCGCAAGCCAGAGGCGTGAGAGAGCCAAGGCCGTGGTCGAGGCCAGGAAGGCGGGGAGGATCAGCGCCTTCCTGCAGGAGATGCTCTCATCGGTCGATCCGGAACTCGCCAGGGGCCGCGAAGTCACCGTTCGAGAAGTCCTCGAGGGGGCCGCGGAGCGAATCGAATCGGGGCTCGGAGACGAGCCCGAAGTCCGGGCCGCCATGCAGGTGACGATCGGGAAGACGTACAACTCCCTGGGGCATCCTGACGAAGCCGAACGACACTTGCGATCGGCCCTGGAGACTCGGCGATCCTCACTCGGCGGAACTCATGAGGACGTCGTGGAGGTTCTTGTTGCGCTGGCCGAATGCTCCATCCAACAGGGGCGCTTCGCGGACGCGGACAGCGTCCTCCGGATGGCGCTCACGATCCGAGCGGAGCGATTCGGAGGCGCGGACACGAGCGTCGCTCGGACCATGGGGTCGCTCGCGGCCGTGATGGCTTATCGCGGGAAGTACGCCGAGGCCGAATCTCTCTTGCGAGCGACGCTCGGTCTCCAAGAGAGGCTGCTGGACGCCGAACACTCGGACGTCCTGAGCACGGCCGCCGACTTGGTCCCAGTGCTCAGGATAACGAGGAAGTTCGCCGAAGCCGAGTCCCTGTCTCTGCGAGTTCTCGGCGTGACACGGCGGCGGTTGGGCGACGACCATCCGGATGTCGCGGACATCCTGGGAAACCTCGCCGACCTCCTGACGGTGCAGGCGAGGTACGAGGAGGCGGAGGCGCGAGTGCGCGAATCGCTCGCCATCCAGAGAAAGGTCTATGAGAAAGACGACTCGCGCATCGGCTCGTTCCTCGGCACGCTGGCCATCGTCCTCGCCCCCCAGGGGCGTCTCGCGGAGGCCGATTCGGTCTGTTCCGAAGCGCTGTCCATCTTCCGGAAGAATTTCGGCGTCGAGCACCCGAGAATCGCGTCCGTGCTCCACAACCAAGCCCACGTGAAACACGGGCTCGGTGAGTACGCCGCCGCCGAGACCTTGCTCCGGCGAGCCCTCGCCATGAACGAGAAACTATTGGGGAAGGATCACCCGATGGTGGCGGCCAACTTCTACAAACTCGGAGAGATCGCGTTCGATCGCGGCAAGATCGACGATGCGGATGAGCACTTCGCGAGGTCCCTGGCGATGAGAAGAACGCTGTTCGGTGACGAGCATGCGGAGATCGCCCTCCCTCTGCGAGGACTCGGGATGGTGAACGAGCGGCGCGGGCGGCACGCGGAGGCGGAGAGCCTGCTGCGGCGATGCCTGGCGATCCAGAAGAAGTCGCTCGGCGTGGACGACTGGAGAATGGCTCGAACGGAACAGCTGCTGGGCGTCGTCTTGGTCCGCCGGCGCCGCTTCGAGGCGGCGGAGAGCCTCATGGCGCGAGCCCACCCCGTGCTGATGGGCTCGGCCGCCTTCTGGCCGATCTGGAGGCGCGAGGCGCTGCAAGAGATGGTCGAGCTCTACGAGTCCTCCGGGCGACCGGAGATGGCCGCGCCGTACAGGAGCGCGCTCGAACGCTTCGGGGCTTGAACCGCTGGGCGCGAGATCGCGCGCAGCGGCGCGGGCGCCGCGATCCTACCGCGCGACGTGCTCCTTGAGCAGCCGCTCGAGCGCGAGCAGGCTCCCGAACCCGCCGAGCGTGCCGCCCGCCGCGACGAACGCGGCGAGCGTGGCGGGCCCGAGGAACGCGAGTTCCGGAATTCGTCCCGCGAGGAACGTGTAGCAGCCGTAGAGCCCCGCGGCCGCGAGCCCGGCCGCGACCATCCCGAGGAGCGCCCCCTCCACGAAGATCGGCCCGCGGATCGCGCCGTCCGACGCGCCCACCAGCCGCATCACCTCGATCGACTCGCGCCGGTGGAGGAGCGCCAACTTGAGCGTGTTCGCGACGGAGACGACCGTCGAGACGCCGAGGAGGGCGCCGAGGAAGAGATCGATGAGGACCGAGAAGACGATGAGGCGCTGCAGCCGCCCGACCCACTCCTCGCCGTAGCGGACGCTCTCCACGCCGGGGAGCGCCTGCGCCGCCGCCGCGAGCACGACGAGCCGCTCGGGCGACTTGTAGTCGTCGTAGATCGCGACCTCGAACGACGCGGGGAGCGGGTTCGACGTCATCGCGTCGATCAACTCGGGGCGGTCGCCGAGGTCGCGCCGGAAGCGCTCGAGCGCCGCCTCGCGCGTGACGAGGCGCACCTCGCGGACGCCGCCGATCTCGCCGAGCGCCGCCTCGATCGCGGCGAGCGACTCCGGGCTCTCGTCCGCCGCGAAGACCGCCATCTCCACCTTCCCTTGCGCGATCACGATCCCCTTGCGCAGGTTCACCGTGACGACGAGGAAGAGGCCGAGCACGAAGAGCGTGATCGCGATGATGACGATCGGGGCGGCGCGCGCCACGCCGCCGCGTCTCAAGTCCTCGCGGACCTCGTGGAGGAGGAAGTCAAGCGACGCGAGGCGCATCGGTCCCTCCGGCTATCGGTGCCGCGGCCGCCGCCCCCGTGTCCGTGACGAGCCGCCCGCGCTCGAGGTGGATCCGCCGCCGCGCCCCCGCGCTCGCGCGCGCGACGTCGTGCGTCGCGACGAGGACCGCCGTCCCCGCCGCGTTCACGCGGTCGAAGATCGCGAAGATGTCGGCGCTCGTCGCCGGATCGAGGTTCCCGGTCGGCTCGTCCGCGAGGAGGACGTACGGGTCGTTCACGATGGCCCGCGCGATCGCGAGCCGCTGCTTCTCGCCGCCGGAGAGGCCGCCCGGCGAGTCGTCGAGCCGGTGCGTGAGCCCGACCGACGCGAGTGCTTTCACGACGCGCCGGCCGATCTCCTTCCGCGGCATGCCCGAGATCCGGAGGACAATCGCGATGTTGTCGAAGATGGAGCGGTCGGCGAGGAGTCGGAAATCCTGGAAGACGACGCCCAACTTCCGGCGGAGGCGCGGGATGTCGCGCCGCCGGATCGTGCGCGACGAGTAGTTCGCGACCTCCACCTCGCCCTCGGTCGGCAGGTCGGCCATGTAGATGTGGCGAAGCAGTGTCGTCTTCCCCGCGCCCGAGGCGCCGGTGATGAAGACGAACTCGCCGCGCCGCACGCTGAACGAGACGCCCTCGAGCGCGTGGTGCTTCTCGTTGTAGAGGCGCGTGACGTCGCGGAAGGAAATCATGCCCGCCCTCCCTCCGGCGCGCGCGTGGCGGGCGCGCGCCCCGCGGCGGGCGCGGCCGCCGCGCGGCGCGCCCGCTCGCGCGCGGCCAACTCCGCCGCGAGGCGCACGGCGGCGACCATGCTCGACGCGCGCGCGACGCCGCGCCCCGCGATGTCGAACGCGGTGCCGTGGTCGGGCGAGGTGCGCACGAACGGCAGCCCGATCGTGACGTTGACCGCGCTCCCGAACGCGGCCTGCTTCACGGGGATGAGCCCCTGGTCGTGGTACATCGCGAGGACCGCGCTCAGCCCGTCGCGCGCGTGAATCTCGCCGAAGAGGACATCGGCGGGGAACGGTCCGCGCGCGTCGATCCCCTCGGCGCGCGCCGAGTCGACCGCCGGGCGGATCACGCGCTCCTCTTCGTCGCCGAAGAGCCCGTGCTCGCCCGCGTGCGGGTTCAAGCCCGCGACGCCGATCCGCGGCGCGTCGATGCCGAAGCGCTCGACGAGCGTCACGTTCAGCAGGCGAAGTTTCTCGAGGAGGCCCTCGGTCGACAGGCGCGAGGCGACCGCGGCGAGTGGGACGTGGATCGTGGCGAGGAGGACGCGCAGGCCCCCGCCGACGAAGAGCATGCCGTACGACGTCGCTCCGGCCAGCTCGGCGAGGAATTCCGTGTGGCCCGGATACGGAAGCCCCGCGAGGCGCCAGGCCTCCTTGCTGATCGGCGCGGTCGCGACCGCGTCCAATTCGCCGCGGAGGACGCCGCGCACGGCCGCGCGCACCGCCTCCGCCGAGACGCGCCCGCTCTCCGCGCTCGGCCGCCCGCGCTCGAGACGCTCGGTGTCCGCGCGGACCGCCTCGACGAAATCCGTGCCCGCGCGCGCGCCCTTGTCACCGCCCACGACGAGCTCGAAGAGGCGCTCGCGGACCCCCCGCACACCGCGGCACCCCCAGCGGAAGAGGTCGCGCCCGCCGACGAGCACCGGGATGGCGCGCTCGCGGACCTCGGGTTCGAGCGCGGCCTTCACGGCGATCTCGGGGCCGATCCCGCACGGGTCCCCCATCGTGATGCCGACCCGCGGCTTCCAATTCGAGACCATGACCGGTCCCCCCGTCGTCACCGCACGACCCTTCTACGCACTACAGAACGCGGACGTAGATCTCCTTGCGGAGCCGCAGGACGTAGGCCGCGAACTCCTCGGCCATCTTCTCCTGCCGCACCGCCTCGCGGATCTCCCGCTTCACCTCGTCGAGCGTCGCCTTGCGCGGTTCCTCGATCCGGTTCAGGCGGAAGACGAGGAATCCCTCGTCCGACTCGTGGATCGGCGAGATCTCGCCGGGCTTGAGCCCCTCCACGAGCGCCTTGTACTCGTCGGGGAGGTCCTCGATCGCGAAGAGCCCCACGACGCCCCCTTTGTCGCGAGTCTCCTCGTCGTCCGAGACGCTCTTGACGATCTCGCCGAAGTCGGCGCCCCCGACGACCGCGGCGATCGCGGCGATCGCGGCGTCGACGCGCGCGCGCGCCGAGTCGCGCGCCGCCGCGCTCGAGGGGAAGAGCGCCACGATGTGGTGCGCGCGCACCGTCCCGTCCTCGCGCTTCTCATCGAGGCGGATCAGGTGGATGCCGACGCGCGTCTCGACCGGATCGGAGACGCGCCCCGGCTCCAGGCCCCGCACGGCCTTGTCGAACGCCGCCTCCATCGCCCCGGGGCGGAACGTGCCGAGGTCACCGCCGCGGCTCGCGCTCGGCCCCTCCGAGAGCGCCTTCGCGACCTCCTCGAAGGGCTCGCCCGCCGCGATCCGTCCGCGCGCCTCCTCGATCCTCGCGACCGCCGCCGCGCGCGCCGCCTCGTCCGGCCTCACGCGGACGGTGATCTGCGCGATCTCGAGCCGCCGCGGAAGCAGCGGGATCTCGCCCGCGTGGCGATCGTAGAAATCGCGGAGTTCCTCGTCGCTCACCGTGACCTTCGTCCGGACTTCCCTCTCGATGAGTCGGTTCCCGCGGATCTGGTTCCGGATGTCGTCGTGGTACTTCTCGCGGAGGAGCGTCTCGGTGAGCCCCTCCTTCGCGAGCTGCTCTTGGAAAGCCGCCTCCGTCCCGAACTGCCGCCGCATGTTCGCGATCGTCGCCTCGAGGGCTTCGTCGATCTCCGTTTCCGTCACCTCGATGGATTGAAGATCCGCCTTCGCGAGGACGAGTTGGTCGTCGATGAGCCGCTCGAGCGCGCGGGTCCAGAGCGCCGAGTCGGGGGTCGCCTCGGCTCCGCCCTCTTGAAGGCGCAGGAGGCGCACCTCGTCCTCCACGTTCGAGAGGAGGATCGCGCGGTCGCCGACGACCGCGACGACTCGATCGATCGTCTCCGCGCGGGCGGAGGGCGCGCACGCGAGGAGCGCCGCGAGCGCGACCGCGGCGGCGGCGGCGGCGGCGGCGAGTCTAGGCGTCACCGCCCTCCTCCGCGATGATCGCCTTGAGAGGGTCGTCGTACACCTTGATCTTCATGCCTTGCTTCTTCTCGGCGATCCAGTCGTCGAAGGCCTTCGCCTCCTTGCGGGCCCGGATCTCCGCGCCGATCTGCTCGGCGACCTCCTCGAAGGCGAGCTGCCGGCCGGGCCGTTTCTCGATCATCTCGAAGAGGAAGAAGCTCCCCTGCCCGGTCAACGGTTTGGTCCGCTCGCCCGGCCCGAGCGCGAAGAGCGCCTCGTCGATCTCCGGCAAGCCCATCGTGCCCTTCGGGAGCGAGTCGGCGCGACCGCCGTTCTCGGCCGTGCGCGGGTCCTCGCTGTAGCGCCTCGCCACCTGCTCGAACGGCTTTCCAGCCTCGAGCTCGGCCGCCGCGCTGTCGATGCGCGCCTGCGATCTGGTGACGACGTACCGCACGTCCGCCGTCTCGGGACCGATCAGGCTGTCCTTCTTCGCTTCGTAGTGGGTGCGGGTTTCCTCCTCCGGGACCGTGACGGTCTTCACGATCTCGTTATGGAGCTGGTCGAGCATGAGCTCCTCCCGCTTGCGAGACGCGCGCTCGAGGAGATCGGGATTCTTGTCGAGCCCGATCTCCCTCGCGGTCTTGAGGATGAGCTTGCTCATCGCGCGGCTGGTCATCCAGCCGGTCCAATCGACCGACGTGTCCGCGATGTTCGGCCGGAAGGCGGGCCCGGCGCTCTGCATGTAGGTGACGAAGTGTCCGATCGTCCAGCCTCCATCGCCCAACGAAATGAGCGGGAGCGCCTTCTCCGCGTCGTTGAACTCGGGGACCTCGCCGGGGGCCGTTTGCTTCACGCGTTCCTGGGCGATCCGGAAATTCTCGGGCACCAGCGTGGGGTTCGCCTGCACGCGGAGGCTCTCCATGTAACGCTGCCACTCCTGGGTCTCCTTCTTCCGGCGGAATTCGTTGCGCGTCGCCATCTTCTTCGCCTCGTACTCGGCCATGTCCGCCGGCTTCACCTCGACGAGCTGGATGAGATGGTAGCCCGCGGGCGTCTCGATGAGATCGCTCAGGTCGCCCGGCTGCATCGCGTCGAGGGCGTCTCCGAAGAGCGCGTACGACGCCGCGCCGCGCGTGTTGAGGCCCATGTCCCCGCCGTTCGCGGCGAACTCGTTCTTCGAGTGCTTGCGAGCCATCTCGGCGAAGTCCGCGCCGCCGCGGATCAACTTGAGCACGGCCTCCCCCGTCGACTTGTCCCCCTCGAACCAAATGTCGCGGACGCGGAGCTGCGCGTTCGTCTTCTTGTAGTACTCCTCGAGCTCCGCAGGGTCGATCACGATCGCCTTCTGCCCCTTCTCGGCGTACATGTCCTTGAGGAGCTGCGTCTCCTCGAACGTCAGCATGGCGGCCACGACGTCGGGATGCTTGTCGAGCCCGCGGGCGAGCGCCTCCGACTTGAGAATCTCCTTGAGGATCAGGACGTCGAGGAACGCCTTCTTCTGCTCGATCGTGAAGAAGAGGGGCCGGTTCGGCGGCGTGATCTTGTTGTACTGGATGAGGAGCTCGCCGGCGCTGATCTTCATGCCGTCGACTTCGGCAACGGTCTTCTCGTCCTTCTTGCCGCAGCCGGCGGCGATCAGGGCGGCCAGCGCGAGGCCGGCGAAGATCTCGGTTCTTCTGGTCATGTCGTCGAATCCTCCTTGGAGAAGGCGTGGGGTGTTCGAAAGGTCAAACCGGTATGGTATCGGACCGTGGGATCGCCTTCAAGAGCCTTCGGGACCTCGCGATCCACTCGGCCGGGGCGGCGCCGGGCAGGCGCGCGCGGAAACTCCGCCCGTCGCCCGTGAGGAACTCGAGGCGCGTCTCGCTGGCCGCGACGAGGGCGCCGACGACCTCGCGCCCGACCGGGCGGGCCAGCGCGAGCTTCACGCGGAGCTCGCCGCGCGCGAGGCGCACCTGCTCGGCGCCCGCGCGCTCGGCCTCGAGGCGGAGCGCGCGCAGCGCGAAGAGGCTCGCCGCGGCGTCGGGCGGCGCGCCGTAGCGGTCGCGCAACTCCTCCTCGAGCGCGGCGACCTCCTCGACGCTCTCCGTGCGCGCGAGCCGCTTGTAGAAGCCGACCTTCACCTCGCCGTCCTCGACGTACTCGTCGGGGATGTACGCGTCCACGTCGGCGTCGATCCGCGCCTCGAACTTCGGCTCCACCGGCTCCCCCTTCAGCTCGCGCACCGTCTCCTCGAGGAGCCTGCAGTAGAGATCGAACCCGACCGCCGCGACGTACCCGTGTTGCTCGGGGCCGAGGAGGTTCCCCGCGCCGCGGATCTCGAGGTCCTTCATCGCGATCTTGAAGCCGGAGCCGAGCTCCGTGAATTCGCGGAGGGCCGTGAGACGCTTCCACGCCACCTCGGTGATGGCGCGCGCGGGCGGGACGATGAGGTACGCGTAAGCGCGCAGCGTCGTCCGCCCGACGCGGCCGCGCAACTGGTAGAGCTGGGCGAGCCCCATCGTGTCGGCCCGGTTCACGAGGATCGTGTTCACCGACGGGATGTCGAGCCCCGACTCGATGATAAGCGTCGAGACCAGGACGTCGTGGCGCCGGTCGAGGAACTCGAGCATCACGCGCTCGAGCTCCCGCTCGCGCATCTGCCCGTGAGCGACCGCGAGCCGCGCCTCCGGGAGGAGCTTCCGCAGGTGACGCGCGATCGCGTCGATCGTCTCGACGCGGTTGTGGACGAAGAAGACCTGCCCGCCGCGATCCATCTCGCGCAGGACGGCGCCCGCGATCGCTTCATCCTTCCACTCGACGATCTCGGTCTCGATCGGCAGCCGGCCCGGAGGCGGCGTGTCGATGATCGACATGTCGCGGACGCCGAGGAGCCCCATGTGGAGCGTGCGCGGGATCGGCGTCGCCGTGAGCGTGAGGACGTCGACCTGGCGGCGCAGTTTCTTCAGGCGCTCCTTGTGCGCGACGCCAAAGCGCTGCTCCTCGTCGACCACGACGAGACCAAGGTCCTTGAAGGCGACGTCCTTCTGGAGGAGGCGGTGCGTCCCGATCACGACGTCGAGCGTCCCGTCGGCGAGCGATCGCAGGATCGCGGCCTGCTGCGACGCGGTGCGGAAGCGCGAGAGCATCTCGACCTTGACCGGGAAATCGGCGAGGCGCTCGCGGAAGGTCGAGAGGTGCTGCTCCGTGAGGAGAGTCGTCGGCGCGAGGACCGCGACCTGCTTTCCGTCCATCACGGCCTTGAACGCGGCGCGCACCGCGACCTCCGTCTTCCCGTAACCGACGTCCCCGCAGACGAGGCGGTCCATCGGTCGGGCGCGCTCCATGTCGCGCTTCACGTCGACGACGGCCTGCGCCTGGTCCGGCGTCTCCTCGTAGATGAACGACGTCTCCAATTCGCGCTGCCAGTGCGTGTCGGGGCCGAAGCCGTGCCCGGGCTGCGCCTGCCGCGCCGCGTAGATCTGGAGGAGCTCCTCCGCCATGTCCTTGATCGCCTTCTTCGCGCGCGCCTTGACGCGCGCCCATTCCTTGCCGCCGAGGCGGTCGAGGCGCGGCACCTCGCCCTCCTTGCCGACGTATTTCTCGAGGAGGTCGAGTTGATCGGAGGGGACGAAAAGTTTGTCCGTGCCCTGGTAGGCGACCACGAGGCAGTCGCGGCGCTGGCCGTCGACCACGACCGGCTCGAGTCCTTGATAGCGGCCGATCCCGTGCTGCACGTGCACGACGTAGTCGCCCACGCGGAGCGCTTGGTAGTCCTCGATCGGTCCGGCCCCGCGGTATCGGGGGTAGCGGCGGACGCGTCGGTAGCGGTTGAAGAGCTCGTGGTCCGTGAAGACGACGAGACGCGCGTCCGAGAGGACGAACCCCTCGTGGAGCCCGCCGACCGCGATGGTGACGGCGGCCGCCTCCCCCGCGGCCCCATCCGCCTCGAGCAACTCGCGGAGGCGCTCGGCCTGGCCTTCGTTGTCGCAGAGGAGGAAGAGGTCGTGCGTCGGCGCGAGACGCTCGAGGTCCGCGCGGAGGCGGTCGAGGCTCCCGGCGTACGGCGGCTGCGGCTCGGAATGGAAGGAGACGCGCGCCGGCGACCGCGTGTCCTCCTCCGCGGGCACGTCCACCGGCACTCCCGAGTCCTCCTCCGCGGGCACGGTCCGGGCCTCTCGGCCCTCCCTCCCACACGCTTCGCCGCCCGGCGCCGCGACGCTATCGCGTCGCGGTTTGCGGGCGCCCGGCGAAGTCGTGAGGGGCCCGCTTGAGGAGGACGCGATGTCGCCGGCCCCGCGCGGCTCGATGAAGATCCGCGGGCGCGTCTCCATCTCCCTCCGGATCTCGGCGAGCGTTGCGAAGAGCGCGGACGGATCCGGCAGTCCGCGCGCCGAGTCCGGATCGGCGTCGACGCGCGCCGCGCGGAATCGCTCCACCTCCTCCCAGAGATGCTCCTCCGGCATCGAGAGATCGCGCTCCTCGGGGAGAACGACGGCCCAGTCCGCCGGGATGTAGTCGAGGAGCGTCACGACCCGCTCGAAGTAGAGGGGGAGGAGCGACTCCATCCCGTCGAACGGCGCCGCGCGGCGCGCGTTGTCGCCCAGGAGGCCGGGGAGAGGGCACGCCGCGGCGCGCGCGCGGACGGTCGGCGTGAGCGGCACCTCCGTCTGAGGCGCGACGGCGACCGCGTCGACGCGCCGCGTCGATCGCTGCGTGCGCGGATCGAACTCGCGGATCGACTCGACGCCGGCATCGCCGATCTCGATCCGGAGCGGGTTCTCGCACCCGTGAGGAAAGACGTCGACGATGCCGCCGCGCACGCTCATCGTCCCCGGCTCCTCGACGACCGGGAGCCGCTCGAACCCGAGCGCGACGAGCGTCTCGGCGAGCCGGCGCGGGTCGCGGTCGTCGCCGGCGCGCAACGCGAGGACCGCGTCGTCGAGCGCCTCCGGCGGTAGGAGGCGCTGGAGGAGGGCGCGCACCGTCGCCACGACGAAGAGACGCTCGCCGTGCTCCGCGGCGCGCAGCCGAGCGAGCGTCGCCATCCGCGACGCCACGGTCAGCGGGTGCGGCGACTTCTCGTCGTACGGGAGCGTCTCGAGATCGGGGAAGGCGGCGACACGCTCGGGGCCGACGAGGAGCGCGAGGTCGCTCTCGCACGACGCGGCCGCCTCCGCGCTCGGTGCGAGGAAGAGCGCGCCGCGCCCCGCGCCGTCGAGGAGCAAGCCGGGCACGAGGGCGCGCGCCGACCCGGCGAGCCCCCCGAGCCGGATCGCCTCGCCCCGCGACGCCCGCGCGACCAACTCGCTCCAGGAAGGGATCCGCGTGAGACCCTCCCGGATCGCGTCAAGCCGCACGCCTCTCCTTGGTTTCCGCGGCCGCCGGCCGCGCCCCGCCACGGCCGAGGAGCGACTCCGCGAGCGCGACGACGAGCGCGAGGAGGAGGATCTCGTGCCAGTACTCGCGGCCGAACCGCCCCGTGAGGACCGCGCGCCGGACCTCGGCGTCGGCGTCGACGACGCGCGCGTCGGGGAAGGCCTCGGCGATCTCCGCGTCGGAGAGCGGCGCGAGGTCCGATTCCGCGGGATCGGTCGCCACCGCGAAGGGGAACTCGCCGTCCGGCGTGCGGAGAAGATGAAACCCGGGAAGCGCGGTGTCGCGCACCTCGGCCACGAGGCCTTCCGCGTCGGGGCGCGCGCTCACGAGCGACTCGCGCCCGTCGGGCGCGACGGAGGTGATCGTCGCGCCGGCCGGGAGCTCCCGCACGAGGCGCCGGTACGGCGTCCCGACGACGAGGTTCACCTCCTCCGGGCTCTCCGAGCGCGCGAGGTACTTCACCGCTTCGTGGATGATCGGGAGAAAGGCCGGATCGCGCGGGAGGCTCGTCCACTCGGGATCGACGGGGAACGTCGCGAGAAGGACGCGCCCGCCCGATGGCCGCCCGGCCTCGAGAAGCGCGGGCGCGCCGCCGCCGAAGCGCGCGATCGGGCGAGCGCCGGGCGACGCCTCGACGGGGAAGTAGCGGTAGACCTTCGTGTCGCGGAAGAGCCGGTCGCGGTGCTCGCCGAAGAGCGCGAAGATCGGGTGCGCTTCCGCGATCTGGTCGATGCGCGCGAAGCTCCCCGGGAACTCCACGGGCGGCGTCCCGAGCCGCGCGGCGAGCCCGAGGCGCGGCAGGAGCTCGGTCGCGTAGAAAGCGGCGTCGAGAGTTCGGCCCGGAAGGACGAGAACGCCTCCGCCGCGCTCGACATACGCGCCGAGCCGCTCGAGGTCGCTCGGCGCGATCCGCGCCGCCTCGGCGAGGACGACCGCGCCGTACGCGGAGAGATCGGGGAGCGCCTGCTCGGCGAGGCCGACGCGCGTCACCTGGAAGAACCCGCCCGCCGCCGGGTCGGGCGCGAGCGCGCGCGCGACGTGGTACGCGCTCGCGCGGTCGCTCGGGCCGCGCCCGTCGGCGACGAGGACGCGCATCCCCTCCGAGAGCCCGACGACGAACGGCCGCTCGTTGTCGGCGGCGAGGTCGCGCGCGTCGATCGTCACGACGCCCCGATGGTAGCCGCGCGAGGGAACGCGCGCCGAGAACGCGATCGTCCGCGCTTCGCCCGGCTCGAGCGTCACGAGCCGCCGCTCGACCTCCGCGTCGCCCATCGACAGCGCGGCGACGACCTCCAGCGCCCCGTCGCCCCCGTAGCGCGCGACGTCCGCCTCGACGCGCACGTTCCCGGAGCCGAGACGCTCCTCGCGCCATGACACGCCGGTCACCGCCGCGTTCCCCGCCGCGTCGCGCCCCACGGGCACGAGGTACGTCCGCGTCCCCTCCGGGAGCGCGGCGCCGAGCCCGCCCTCGGGAACGAGGTTCTTCTGGAAATCGGAGATCACGTAGAGCTCGCGGTTGGGCGCACGCGCCTCCGTCAGGAGGAGCGCGGCGTCGCGGAGCGCGCCCAACAGGTCGGACGCGGCGGCGGTCGGCGCCGCGCGAGCGAGCTCCGCGCGCACGAGGTCGCGCGAGCGCGAGAGCCCGGGCGCCGCGGCGCGCGGGAGCGACGAGGCGAGGAGGAGCGCGGACTCGTCCTCATCGGTTAGGAGGTCGAGGATTTCGCCGGCGCGACGGCGCGCGGCTTCGATGCGGCTCCCGTCGGGTCCATCCGCTCCCATCGACGCGCTCGCGTCGAGCACGATGACCGCCGCGGTCCGCCCCGCGCCCGCCGCGCCGAAGATCGAGTGGCGCAGCGTCGGTCGCGCGAACCCGACCGCGATCAGGACGAGAAGAAGGACGCGAAGCGCGAGGAGGAGGAGCTGCGTGAGGCGGAACCGCCTGCGGCGCCGCTCCTCGAGGCGGCGGATGAAGTCGAGGCTCCCGAAGAGGAGACGCCGCGCTTTCTGCCGCGACAGAAGGTGGATGAGGACCGGGAGGATCGCGGCGGTGAGGCCGAGGAGGAAGAGCGAGTTCAGGAATGCCACCGGGCGGGTCCCGAGAGGGGAAGGTCAGGAGCTTCGGGCGATCAGAGGAGGGGCGACTGCGTGCTTCCCCAGATCACCTCGACGGGGGTCCGCCCCGAGTTGCGAAACGTGAGAGGGTCGTTCGACTTGAAGTGAATGCTCTCGCCGTATCGCAGCGTGTGCCGCTCCTTGCCGATCGCGATCTCGAGCGTTCCCTTCACGACGATCGCGCACTCTTCGCCGCCGTGCGGCTCGCGCCGCGTCTCCTTCCCGGTCGGTGGGGCCGTCACATAGAAAAAATAGAGTGTGCCGCCCGGGACGCCGCGCGTCAGCGACTCGACCGTGATCCCGTCCGGCTCGCGGGCGAGGATCGGTCGCTCGCCCTTGCGGACCACGGAGACCTCGGAGAGCTCGATGTCCTCGACGAAGTAGGCGAGCGTCTTGTCCAACGCGCGGGCGAGCTTCTCGAGTGCGTGGATCGTCGGCGACGCCATCCCCCGCTCGATCTTGGAGGTGTGCGTCATCGAGATCCCGGAGCGGCCCTCGACGTCCTTGAGCGTCATCCCACGCGCGAGCCGAACGGTCTTCAGTCGTCGCCCCAGCTCTTCCCTCGTGGGCATCGCGTCCTCCTGTTTTTTGACGAGTCGGAAAACGCTATCACCCCGTGGAACTCCTTGTCAAGACGAGAAAAGCGGCTGGGGGGGCGAGGGCTTCGGCGAGACGGCGAAGACGCACCACAACCTCGTGGAGAAGCCGTTGGGGGTGTCGCTCGCGCCGCGACCTAGCGCACGATCGTCACGCGCTCGGTCGCGCGATGCCCTCTCGCGGTCGTGAGCCGAAGGAAGTAGCGTCCCGCGGCGACGTCGCGCCCCGAGGCGTCCCGGCCGTCCCAGACCGTGGATCGACGACCGCCCGCGAGATCGTCCGCGAGCATCCGGACGTTCCGCCCGCCCACGTCGAATACCGAGAGATCGAGCGGCTCTCCGTCGGTGAGATTCCAGGAAACGTAGGCCTCACCGCGGGTTGGATTCGGTGAGACGAAGAGCCCGAGCGTTCCGGGCGGTCCGGACCAAGTCACGTCGGTCGGGTCGAAGCTGCCTCGTGCGTACAAGAGATCGCCGCTCCCGCCCCAGAAGCTGATGTGCGCGTTCCCCTCCGTGTCGAGCGCGAGCGAGATGTATGTGCCCGACGTGCCCGGCGACGGGACTTCGACCGCCCAGTTGGATCCGGACCTTCGGGCGTACTTCAGTTCGCGCGCCGTCCCGTCCCAATAACTGACGTGGGGGTTTCCCTCGGCGTCGAGCGCGATCGAGTTGTAGTACCCCACCCTGTTCGGCGACGCGTCCGCGGTCTCGATCACCCAAAGCCCCCCGACCTTGCGAGCGTACTTGAGGTCGTTGACCTGGTAGTCGAAGAAGCTGACATGGGGGTTGTCCGCGGCATCCAAGGCGAGGGAGTTGTCGCCACCTGCGGTGGTGGACGACCCCACGACCTCGATCGTCCAGGCCCCGCCCGACTTCCTCGCGTATTTCAATTGAGTGAGATAGCCGTTCAAGTAGGTGATGTGGGGATTCCCCTGGGAATCCAGCGCGAGCGACGAGTAGATGCCGACGCCGAACGTCGGATCCGCGACCTCGAGCGTCCAGGCGCCGCCCGACTTCCACGCGTACAGGAGCCGCTCGCTCGTGAGGTCCCAATAGCTCACGCAGGGGTTCCCCTGAGCATCCAGCGCGAGCGAGTTGTATCCGCCCACTTCGCTATCGGCCCCGTCGACCATCTCCGTGGTCCAGGCTCCGCCCGACTTCCGCGCGTACCGAAGGTGGAACAGATAAAAGTCGCCGTAGGTCACGTGGGAATCGCCGTTGGCGTCCACGGCGATTGATGTGAAATGACCCGCACCGTTCTCAAACCAATCGACCGTCTCGGTCGTCCAGGCGTCACCCTCCTTCCACGCGTACTCGAGGTCGTAATCCGTGCCGTCGAAGTAGGACACGTGGGGGTTTCCAATCGGTTCCAACGCGATCGAGCTGTACTGGCCGACGCTGTTCGGCGACCCATCCACGGTCTCGATCGTGAAGTTGCCGGCGGGGGCGGCGGGCGCGGCCGAGATCGTCACGACCGCGATGAGGAGAGTGAAGCCCAGGCCAGAGCGGCGGGAGAGACGAGTTCGCACGGCGCACCTCCGTGAAACGAATGCGAACAACCGACGGGGACCAACTATAGCACGAACCTCACCCCAGCCGCGCGCGCTTCTCGAGGTACGACGAGAGCGCCAGGTCGAACGGCGTTCGCGTGTTCATGAGGACGTAGTCGATGAGGTGCTCGCGGCACTCGCGCTTGATGGCCTCGCTCCACGCCGCGACCTCGGCCGTGTACTCGCCGCGGATCCGCCACGGCTCGACGTGGATCTCCTCCTTCGTCTCCATGTCCTCGAAGATCGCCTCGCGGTCGAATCCGAACTCGGTCTCCTCCTTGTCGAGGACGTGGAAGAGGATGACCTCGTGCTTCCGGTGGCGGAAGTACTTGAGCGCGGTGAGGAGCGCCGCGCTGTCGTCGAAGAGGTCGGAGAGGATGATGATGAGCCCGCGGCGGCGGATCCGCTCGGTGAGCGCGCGCAGCGACTCGTGAATGTTCGTCTCCTGGCCGGTCGTCGCGTCGGCCAATTCGCGCAGGAGCGTGTGGAGATGGCGCGGCGACGAGTGCGGGGGGATGTGCCGGCGGATCGTCGTGTCGAAGAGCGTGAGGCCGACGGAGTCTTGCTGCCGCAGCATGAGGTACGCGAGCGCGGCCGCGAGGTGCGTCGCGTACGCGAACTTCGTCATCGAGCCTGAGCCGTACCCCATCGAGCCACTGCCGTCGATCGCGAGGTACGCGCGGAGGTTCGTCTCCTCCTCGTACTCCTTCACGTAGAACTTGTCGGACTTCGCGTAGACCTTCCAGTCGACGTGCTTGAGCGGGTCGCCCGGCATGTACTGCCGGTGCTCGGCGAACTCGACGCTGAATCCCTTGTATGGGCTCTTGTGGAGGCCGGCGACGAACCCCTCGACGACGAGGCGCGCCTTCACGTCCATCCGCGAGATCTTGCTCACGACCTCGGGGTCGAGGAACCGGCGGAGGTCGTCCGCCCGCGAGGCTCTCGGCTCCGTCGCGCTCACCGGCTGCGCGTCACTCCGTGAAGAGCGACTTGATCAGCCCCCACGCCGTCGGCTCGGTCGCGGTGGGCGTGGCCGTGTAACTGATGTTGTCCATTGCCCAGCCGCGGTTCGTGCCGACCGGTCCGGTCAGCCTCTTCGCGTCGAGACGGCGAATCGTCGTGTCGCCCGCGAAGCCGGACAGCACGACCAGTTTACGGATGCCGTCGCCCGTGCCGGGGTCCCCTCCCGTCACGACGACCGTGTGAAGAAGCGTGCCGCCCGACGGGGCGTCGTAGACCTGGAACTGCACCGACTCCGTCGTGCTCGCCAGCTCGATGTCCGCGGCCTCGAGGCTCAGCCCCCCGACGGGATCGGCGAACGTGACGCTCATCGTGTGGTTGAGGTTCAGGCTGACGTCCCCCGCGGTCGCGCCGCTGTTCGCGTTGTCGGCGCCGCCGGCCCCGCTTCCGCTGCTGTTCCCGTTGAACCCGACGGTCGGCGCGCCCAGAAGCACGATCATCACGCTCGAGAACGAGACGCCGGGGTACTGGTTGGTCAGCACCGTCCCCTCCGAAAGGCCGAGCCCTTCGAAAGTGAGTGTCGTCGCGCCCGGTCGCGATGCGGCGATGCTAACGATCGCGAGCGAGAGGAGGAGTCGGGCGATTCGCATGTTGGGCTCCCTTCGCGGATGGCGCGCCGAGATGGCGGTGGTGGCCGGAGACGTGCCCGGAGGCGTGCGGGCGTTCCTGGCGAAGTGTCGCGAACGAGGATACCAATCCGGGCACGGGTTCACAAACCCCCTTACTAGAGTTGCCTGCCTAGAGCCCGGTCACGCCTTCGGGACCGCGACCTCTTCGGGAACCTCTTCCAACAGCCGGTCGATGATGCGGATCGTGTCGATGCCTTCCGCCTCGGCGGTGAAGTTCGTCACGATGCGGTGGCGGAGCACCGCGCGCGCGACGGCGCGGACGTCCGAGAACGCCGGGGTCTTGCGCCCGTGCAGCACCGCGCGCGTCTTCGCCCCGAGGATCAGGTACTGCGAGGCGCGCGGGCCGGCCCCCCACGAGACCCACGACTTCACGAACGCGGGCGCCTCCGGCTCGACCGGCCGCGTGCGCCGCGCGAGCGCGACCGCGTACGCGATCATCGGGTCGGAGACCGGAACTCGCCGCACCAATTTCTGCAGCGCGAGGATCTCCTCGGCGTTCAGCACGCGCGCGAGCGACGCCTCGTAGGCCGACGTCGTCGTCTCGACGATCTCCATCTCCTCCCGGAACGACGGGTAGTCGACCCAGATGTTGAACATGAAGCGGTCGAGCTGCGCCTCGGGCAGCGGGTACGTCCCCTCCTGTTCGATCGGGTTCTGCGTCGCGAGCACGAAGAACGGCAGCGGCAACGGGTACGTGTTTCCGCCCGCGGTCACCTGCTTCTCCTGCATCGCCTGGAGGAGCGCCGCCTGCGTCTTCGGCGGCGTCCGGTTGATCTCGTCCGCGAGCACGATGTTCGCGAAGACGGGCCCCCTCACGAACGCGAACGCCCGACGCCCGGTCGCGCGCTCCTCCTCGAGGATGTCGGTCCCCGTGATGTCGGACGGCATGAGATCCGGCGTGAACTGGATGCGGTTGAACTGGAGGTCGAGGATCCGGGCGAGCGTCGAGACGAGGAGCGTCTTCGCGAGGCCCGGCACGCCGACGAGGAGGCAGTGCCCGTTCGAGAGGATCGCGATGAGGAGGTCGTCGATGACCTCCGCCTGGCCGATGATGACCTTCCGCACCTCGGCGAGGATCTTCTCGCGGGCGCTCTTCAGTTCTTCGATGATGGCGAGATCCTGGTCCAACGAGAGTCTCCTTGGGGGTGCGTCCGGATTCTTTCGGGTCCGTGCCCGTGTTAAGATCCGCGAGGTCGGGTCCGTGGAGAGTAACAACGCCGCGAAGCGCGCGTCAATCGGAAGGCATCCCATCATCGCTCGTCGACAGATCGCGCTCCGCCGTTCCGGGACCGCGGCGCCGGGGCCCAGCGCTTCGCCTCGGACCCTTCGCCTCATGACGGCCCCCGCGCTCGTCGCGGCCCTGCTCGCGGCCTCTTGTGGGAGGAGCCCCACGACGCGCCACATGATCCTGATCTCCGTGGACACCTTGCGCCCGGACCACCTCGGTTGCTACGGCTACGATCGCGAAACGAGCCCCAGACTCGACCGGCTCGCGCGCGAGGGCGCCTTCTTCCGCGCCGCGGTCAGCACGGGCTCGTGGACGCTCCCCGCCCACATGTCGATGCTCACGGGCCTCCTACCCGTGGTCCACGGCGTTCAGAAGCGGCATAAGGCCCTCGATCCGGCGCGCCCCCTCATCCAGGAGATCCTCCGAGATGCGGGGTTCCGCACGGCCGGCTTCGTCAGCGGCGCCTTCGTGGACGAGCGATACGGGTTCGCGCGCGGCTTCGAGACGTACACGAACTTCTGGGAGAGCGAGGAGGATCTCTTCGACGGCGTGCCGCCGGACACCGATCTGGAGGGGTTCTTGGCGCGACTAATCAAGCGGACCGCGCCGCCACGCGGACCCGAACCGGCCCCGATGTCGTCCGCGCGGCGACGTCCTGGCTCGCGGACCACGCGGACGAGCCCTTCTTCCTGTTCGTCCATCTCTGGGAGCCGCACTACGACTACATCCCGCCGCCACCGTTCGACACCCGATTCGTTCCCGCGGGATACGGGGGCGCCCTCAGCATGAAGGGCTACTACGAGAACGACGCGATCCACGCGGGGATGGCCCCGACGGACCTGGCCTACGTCGTCTCACAGTACGACGGCGAGATCGCGTTCTCCGATTCGCTCGTCGGCGAGATTCTCGATGCGCTCGGAAGGCTCCGCATCGCGAGCGAAACGCTCGTCCTCGTGACGTCGGACCACGGCGAGGAGTTCTTCGAGCATGGCCGCAAGGGGCATCGCACGACGCTGTACGATGAAGCGATCCTCGTTCCCTTCATCGTGAAAGGGCCCGGCGTGCGGCCGACTCCGGAAGGAATCGATCGACAGGTGAGCCTGATCGACGTCGCGCCGACGCTGCTCGGGGCGGCCGGCCTCGCCGCCCACCCGGAGATGATGGGCGAGGATCTGGGGAGCCTGCTGTCGGGTCGCGCGGGTCGGGAGGGACCGCGCCTCCGCGGAGCGAACGGCTCGGACGCGGCGCCTCGGTGGGCGGGCGCCGCGGAACAGGGTGGGACTCTCCGGCCCGCGCCCTACGCCGTGAGCCAACTCGTCGGTGGGCACGAGACGGGAGACCCGTGCCCGAGGTTCTCGGTCCGAGCGCCGAACCGGAAGTCGATCACCGACGAGTGCTCGGGCCGCGCCGACTACTTCGACCTCGTGCGGGATCCCGGCGAGAAGGAGGCCGTCGCCTCGGAACCATCCGAGGAAGCGGGCCGGTTCCTGGCATCGTGCCGAGCGATCCGAGAGGCGGTCGGGGAGATGGCCCACGCGCTTCCGCGAGAGGGAACGCAACCGGTCACGATCGATCCGGAGTTGGCGGCGCGCCTGCGCGCGCTGGGGTACCTGGAATGAAGCGGGATCGAGGGACGCGGCCCCGCCTCGGCGGGCGGAGCGAGCGACGTTCCGCGGAAACGCCGCGCGTGACGAACCGCGAGATCGGCGCCGTGCTCCGCCGGGTCGGCGAGGCGGTCCGCGCGTGGAAGGAGCCGATCGTCACCCAGATCTCGCACGAGAAGGACCCCTTCAAGGTGCTCGTCTCGTGCCTCCTCTCCCTGCGAACGAAGGACGCGACGACCGAGGCGGCCTCGGGGCGCCTCTTCGCCATCGCGGAGACGCCGCGCGGGATCCTCGCGCTCACGCCGGCGAGGATCGAGAAGGCGATCTACCCGGTCGGGTTCTACCGCACGAAGGCGCGGACGCTGCGCGCGGTCTCGCGGGAAATCCTCGAGCAGTTCGGCGGGCGCGTCCCCGACGACTTGGACGCGCTCCTCTCCCTGCCGGGCGTCGGGCGAAAGACGGCGAACTTGGTCGTCACCTACGGCTACGACAAGCCCGGAATCTGCGTCGACACCCACGTGCACCGGATCACCAACCGCTGGGGGTACGTCCGGACCAAGTCCCCGAACGAGACGGAGATGGAGCTCCGCGCCCGGCTCCCGAGGCGGCACTGGATCCCGCTGAACGACCTCCTCGTGACGTACGGCCAGAACCACTGCACGCCGATCTCGCCCCACTGCTCGACGTGCGGCGTCGCCCGATGGTGCGCGCGGGTCGGGGTCGGGACGAGCCGATGAAGGTGGAGGGCGGCCGGGCGGGCGGGGCGCCCCGGGTGGAACGGACCGGAACTTTTCAAGGCGAGTCCGGTTTATTATCTTTGCGTTCGCGACCGATGATCTACGGAAGGGCACACACCCCGTTCTCTCAAGGGAGGCGTAAACCATGAGTGGCAGGAAGAAGGCGGCGACCCTCGTCGCCTTGATCGGGCTCGGCTTCACGCTCGGCATCCTCTTCACTTCCCAGGTCGATCTCGACGTCCGTTGGCGCGGCGCGCCCGCCCAAGTCGCGGCGGATACGAAGGCCGACGCCCAGCAGGTGATCCGAGAGGCGAGCCGCCTCTTCACGGACGTTGCGAAGGAGGTCACTCCCTCCGTCGTGACGATCTCGAGCAGCAAGGTCTTCCGGCCCTCGGCGACGCAGCGGCGGTTCCGCCCCCGCGACGACGCGCCGATGCCGGACAACCCGTTCGACTTCTTCCACCGATTCTTCGACGAGGGTGGGCCCGGAGAGAACCGCGAGTTCCGTCAGCAGGGGCTCGGCTCCGGCGTCATCGTGAACCGGGACGGCTACATCATCACGAACAACCACGTCATCGCCGAGGCGGACGAGATCCAGGTCGGCTTCTCGGACGGGCGCCACGTCCCGGCCAAGTTGATCGGGACGGATCCGAAGACGGACATCGCGGTCGTCCAGGTCGACGTGAAGGACCTGCCCGCCGATCTCCCCGCTGCCGAGATGGGCGACTCGGACGCCCTCGAGGTCGGTGAGTGGGTGCTCGCGATCGGGAGCCCGTTCAGCGAGAACCTCTCGCACAGCGTCACCGCGGGGATCGTCTCCGCCGTCGGGCGCTCCTACGTCGGCCTCACGGACTACGAGGACTACATCCAGACGGACGCGGCGATCAACCCGGGGAACTCGGGCGGCGCGCTCGTCGACATGGAGGGAATGGTGATCGGGATCAACACCGCGATCGCCACGCGGAGCGGCGGGAGCCAGGGCGTCGGCTTCGCGATCCCGATCAACATGGCGCGGAACATCATGGAGTCGCTCGTCCGCGACGGGAAGGTCGTCCGCGGATGGCTCGGTGTCCTGATCCAGAACGTGACGGACGAGATCGCCGAGGCGCGGAAGTTAAAGGTCAACGAGGGCGTCATCGTTGGGGACGTCACGAAGGCGAGCCCGGCGGAGAAGGCCGGCCTCGAGCGGGGCGACGTGATCACCGCGATCGACGGGGCCGCCATCAAGAACACAGCGCAGCTCCGGAACATGGTCGCGCGGACGCGGCCGGGAACGCGCGTCGACCTCTCGATCATCCGCGACGGGCGGACGAAGCGCGTGGCGCTCACGCTCGGCGAGCTCCCCGAGGACGCTGCCGAGCCCGAGGCGGTCGTGGAGAAGAGCGTCGAGAAACTCGGCATCGAGGTGAGCGCGATCACGTCGGAGATTGCCGAGCGGTACGAGCTCGATCGCGAGAAGGGCGCCGTCGTGACGGACGTCGCGAGCGGGAGCCTGGCGGCCCGCTACGACATCCGCGAGGGGGACGTCATCCTCGAGGTGAACTCGGAGTCGATCTCGAGCCTCAGGGACTACGAGAGGGCGATCGAGGGCATCGACGACGCGGAGACGGTCCTCTTCCTCGTGGAGCGCGGCGGGGCGACGCACTACGTGGCGTTCAAGGTGCCGAAGTAGGAGGGGGAAGCCGGCGCGGGCCGACGGCGTGATGCCGGCCCAGAGCGGCGATCCCGATTCGCGCGGGCAGTGAAACGGGGCGCATCCCTCGGATGCGCCCCGCGTCTTTTCCGTCCGGGCGGGCTCGCGCCCGCTGTGCCCGTCGTCCGCTTACGGGTTCGGCACGTCGATCTCGATCTTGTAATCCACCTGCAAGTTCAAGCAGACGATCCAGTCGAAGTCATCCGGGTCTCCCGAAGACGGCGACGGATCTGAGACCCAACTCGCCTCGTAGAAAACAGTGAGATTCGGATCGAGGCCTGCCTTGAGGTCCGCGAGGAACGTGTTCAACCGGTTGTTGAGGTACGTGACCCCTGGCGCCTGGAGCGCGAGGGTCCCGTCCCCCGAGTTCCCGGTCCGCCCCTTTAAGTTGTCGGGCACGTCGAACGTGAGGACGAGGTTTCCGTCGATTTCGACCTGGCCGGTCCGACGCGCGTTGTGGCCTTCGCTTCGAAGCACCTCGTAGCAGCCGCCCGAAATGTAGATGTTCGCGATGTCCTCGACGTCGATGTCCTCGATCGCTTCCTTGATCTCCTTGCCGACATCGATGATCGAGTCGTCCACCGTGTCCGTGAAGCCTCGCGTGTGGAACTCCGCTGGGACGCTTTCCCCGAGGATCGCCGATATCCTCCGCTGCTCGAGCACGCACGAGTCGCCCTGGAACACGAGCGACAGGAGGATGACTCCTAGGATCCAGGCTGTTCTATGTCGCATGAGTCTCCCCCCTTCCTAGAGGCCGAGACCGAGACCGAAGGTGAATCCGGTCTGGTCGGCCAGGTTGAGCTCGCCGTTCAAATGGAAGAAGCCGAGATGAAGGGCGGAGCCGAGCGTGAGGTGCGGGTTCGTGTCCCGATCGAACTCGATCTTGAGCGTCTCGTTTTGGCCGCTCACGTCGGTGTCGTACTGGACGTCCATCTTGAACGAGTCGAGCGAGAGCCCCGCGTACGGCTCGAACAAGGCGTACCGCTTGCTCGCCTGCACCCCGAGCGTGAACGCCGACGCGTCGATTAGCTTGTCGCCGATCTCGAGGCTCTGGAAGAAGAGGAGCGCCGAGAGGTTGACCGGGAACGCGGGCAGGTACTGCGAGAGGCTGTGCCGCACTCCGAGACCGAAGAGGGTGATGTTGCCGATGTCCGTATCGCCCGTGTCGATGGCGAAGTACCGGAGGATCCCCTCGGTGCCCATCACGCTGCCGACGACCAACTGGGGCGCCGCGAGGGCGAAGCGGTCGAGCTCGAGCCCTCCCGGGAACGCGAAGGTCGCTCCCGTGCCGGGGTCCTGCACGGTGACCGCGTCCACGCTCCCGACGACCGTCGACGCCGGCGCGGTTGTCTGCGTCGGGAAGTAGTCCTCGGTCTTCGCGTCGAACGTCTTGTCGTCATCGCTGAAGGAGACGAGCATGCCGCGCAGCTCGAGCCGGAAGCCGAAGCCCGCGCGCGCAACGTGGCCCGAGGAGTAGAGCCCCGAGTTGAGCGCCGAGCCGAGCGCGTTCTTGAGCGGCTCCATGTACCCCTTGGCGTTCACGCCCGTGTACGACGAGAGGTTGTCCCCGATGGAGAATTCGGCGTTCGCGGCCCGAGGGAGCAACGCGAAAGCGAGCAGGGCGAGGCCGAGGACAGCGCGTAAGCGGGATCGCTTCATCGTGAGACCCTCCGTGGGTTGTGACCGCCGACTGGCACCTTGACGAGGCTACTCCCTCGGCGCGGTGCTGTCTACGTCCTCCTGATAAGTCGCGATTTGGGTAGGTCGGCGCGCAAGAGACGCTGTCGTTCGCCGCCTGGGTCGGGGGGAGAGGCGGCGCTATGGAAAAAAAACCCCGCCGGATGCCGGGTGCCTGGCTACGTTTGACCCGGATCGCTCCAGGTGGGTGCCCTTGCCACCGGCTCACGCTACCCCGAAGGGCGTGCGCTACCCGGTGCGACTCGGACTCCCGTCATCGGACTGTTGGCTCAAAAATAGTCCGAGGCATCCCATGCACGGCAGGGTTTTTTTAGTCTCGGCCGCGTATGACGAGCCCACGCTATCACGACGGGGCGCCGCGTGTCAACGTGAAGTGAAGAGCGGGAACAGATCGCGTCGCGCGTATCCGGCGCGGCGCGCGAGGAGCGCGTGCGCGATAGCGAACGCGAGATCGCCGATTCCGAAGAGCGCGTACGCGGCCGGCTCGCCGCGAGTCGCCCCGTAGAGCGCGAGGTAGACGAATCCGGTGAGTCGCGCGACGATCATCGCGCCGATCACGCCGCTGTATCGGTCCGGGTCGCGCCACGCGAGGAGGTAGAAGAACGGCAGCGCCACGAGCGGGAGCGCCGCGAAGCGGAAGTGGAAGGGGTCCGCGGGGGCCGGCAGGCGGAAGAACGAGAGAAGCGCCGGCGGAGACCACAGGATGAGAGCGGCGAGGATCCAATCATACACGGACCCGACGAGGATCGACGCGCGCAGGACACCCGCGGCCGCCGCCCGCGCAGGTCCGCGATTCACCCGCGCGCCCGACGCTGGTACAATGGGGGACACCTCATCGACATCCTGATGCGACCCGCTCGATTCCAACGCGCCCTCGTCTCCATCCTCGCCGGCACGATCCTATCCACCGCGCCGGCTCCCGCCCGCGCCGCAGAGATCGGCGCGATCATGATGGGCGGCGCCGCGTTCTTCAACTCCAACGATGTCGACCGCGTCGCGGAGGAGCTCGACTTCGGCTCGCTCTCCCCGGGGATCGACGGCGGCGTCTTCCTGCAGATCGGCTCGCCGCGTCGCGGGCTCAGCACGCTCGCGGGGGTGAGCGTCTTCTGGTCGCGCCGAAAGCACCCAGACAACTTCGTGAGCGACAACGGCGATCGGACGCCGCGCGACGGCGCGTTCCGGCTGACGTCGCTCGGCTTCCCGGTGACGCTCGTCTACTCGATCCCGCGCGGCCGGGCGCGGTTCTACGCGGGAGGCGGGGTGGGCTACTACGCGGCGACCGTGTCCGCCGAATCGGACCTGACCGGATCGAGCTGGTTCCCGAGCGATGGGAGCACGAACGACGGGAGCCGCTCCGCGGACGGGCCGGGGATTCACTTCTTAGCGGGATACGAGCACCCGACCTCGATCGGCGGGATCGGCGCCGGGGTCCTCCTCAGGCACGCGCGCTTCCAGACCGACCCGGTGAGCGGCGCGTCGGACTTCGACGTGGATCTCTCGGGGGTCTCCCTCTTCCTGTCGCTCTCGATCAACCCGGCGAGATCGGGCGCGAGCGCCGCGCCGTGAGCGGGCGATGCGGCGCCTCGCGGGCGCCTCGCGGGCGCCTCAGATCGCTCGCGTGAAGACCCCAGTATACGACACGGTCCGGAACCCGAACCGCTTGTAGAGCCGCTCGGCGTTCGAGCCCGTCACCGCTTGCAGCGTCGCCGGCAGGCCCTCGCCCCGCGCCGCGCGCAGCATCGTCTCGACGAGCGCCGACGCGACGCCCCGGTGGCGCCCCACCTCCGCCGTTCCGACGTTGTAGATCCCCGCGACGTCCTCGCCGACGACGAGCGTCCCCGTGCCGACCGGCCGCACGCCGTCCCGCGCGATGTACATCTCGGCGCCCGATTCGAGAGCCCGATCGTAGAACCTCTCGAGCGCGGGGAGCGTCTCGCGTCCCATCCCGTTCGCCTCGGCGAGCACGGCGGCCCAGGACTTCCTGTCGCGCTTCCCGGCGCGACCCACGACGATCGCCTCGTCGGGGCCAGGCGAGACCCGGTTCCAGTCCTCGGCGTACATGATCGAGAGCGTCTCGTCGTGCCGATGGAAGCCGAAGTCGAGGAGAAGGTCGATGAGCTTCGGGTCGACCCCCGAGAGGTTGAGGTAAATGCACGGAACCCGCCCGCGGGCGTCGAACCGCTCGATCAACTCGCGGATCGTCTTTCCCGAGAGCTTCTCGTCCCCCGAGAGCGTGAGGACCCGATTGAAGTGCGTCTCCGTCAGTTCCTTGCTGAAGACCCCCGTCAGGCCGCCGATGGCCTCGCAATCCAAGACGCGCTGGAAGAATCGACCATCGATCGCCAGCAACTCTGGAACGAGCTCGACCGTCACTGCGACACCTCCCAACCCAAATGGCTAAGGTTCAGGGGCCCCGCCGTCCGTAGTTCGGGGCCTCCTTGGTGATGACGACGTCGTGCGGATGGCTCTCGGCGAGCCCCGCGTGCGTGATGCGCGTGAAGCGCGCGTTCTTGCGGAAGTCGTCGAGGCCGCGCGCGCCGAGGTAACCCATCCCCGCGCGCAACCCGCCGACGAGTTGGAAGATCGTGTCGGAGAGCCGCCCGCGGTACGGGACCCGCCCCTCGATTCCCTCGGGGACGAGCTTCGCCTCCTCCACGTCCTGCTGCGCGTAACGATCGCGCGAGCCCTCCCGCATCGCCTCGAGAGAGCCCATCCCCCGATACACCTTGTACGACCGCCCTTCGTAAAGGACGAGCTCGCCGGGCGCCTCCTCGGTCCCGGCGAATAGGCTCCCGATCATTACGCTGTGCGCGCCGGCGGCGAGCGCCTTCACGAGGTCGCCCGAGTACTTGATCCCGCCGTCGGCGACGAGCGAGACGCCCGCGCGCGCGGTCGCCTTGGAGCACTCCACGATCGCGGTGATCTGCGGGACGCCGACGCCGCTCACGACGCGCGTCGTGCACGAGGCGCCGGGGCCCATCCCCACCTTGACCGCGTCGACTCCCTCGGCGACGAGGAACTCCGCCCCCTCGCGCGTGCCGACGTTGCCGGCGACGAGGTCCGTGTCGCGCGCCATCTGGCGGACGCGCCGCACGGCCTTCCGGACGTTGTCCGTGTGGCCGTGCGCCGTGTCGACCACGAGCGCGTCGACCCCGGCCGCGAGGAGCCTCTCAACGCGCCCCTCGAGGTCCTTCCCGACGCCGAGCGCCGCCGCCACGCGCAGCCGCCCCTTCTCGTCCGTCGTCGCGTTCGGGAAGTCGCTCTTCTTCTTGATGTCCTTCACAGTGATGAGTCCCTTGAGGCGGAAGTCGCGATCGACGACGGGGAGTTTCTCGATCCGGTTCCGATGGAGGATCGCCTTCGCCTCCTCGAGGGTCGTCCCCTCGGGCGCGGTGACGATCTCCTCCTTCGTCATCACCTCCTCGATCAAGACGTCTGTGCGCTCGACGAAGCGCAGGTCGCGGTTCGTGAGGATGCCGACCAGCCGGTCCCCCTTCGTGATCGGGATCCCCGAGATGCGGTACTTCGCCATGAGGGCGAGAGCCTCGGAGATCGGGACGTCGGGGGGCAGGGTGATCGGCCGCGTGATCATCCCGCTCTCCGAGCGCTTGACGCGGTCGACCTCGGCCGCCTGCGCGTCGGGAGAGAAGTTGCGGTGGAGGACGCCGATCCCGCCCTCGCGCGCGATCGCGATGGCGAGTTTTGCGTCGGTCACGGTATCCATTGCCGCGGAGACGATGGGGATGCGGATGGGGATGCGGCGGGTGAAGTGCGTGCCGGTGTCGACTTCGGTCGGAAGGACCTCCGAGTGTCCCGGAATCAAGAGGACGTCGTCGAAAGCGAGGCCTTCCTGCTCGAACCGTGGGTCCATCACGTCCGATCTGCGCCGAGGGGGGCCAGGCCCCGGCGACATTTCGGGCAATCTAACACCGGCCGGGGGAGGGCGCAACCTCTTTCTTGCGGCGGCGGAACTGGCGTCCGGACGTGGGCTTCCCGGGTGGCGACGGCGACGGGCCGTCCGGTGCCGCGTTCAGAAAAAAACCGTCGAACCTAGTGGTTTATCGCTATTCAGCGCCGATTCGGACGATCCGATGGAGAACCCATGCAGTCGGCGGTCGGTGGAGCGCAACTCGGTCCATCAACGGGGAAAGCATCTCGCTCTGCATCGGTCTCCCCGACCGCCCTGCACTTCTTCGCGGGCAGGCGCGCCACGCCGAGGGACCCGATCCCCTAGCGCCGGTTTCCGGACCGCTCGGCGAAGAGGCGCCCGACTTCCTTCTCGGGGCCGGCGGAGAGGACGAGCCGGATCAGCGAGACGACGTTCGGGGTCTCCATCTTCCGCATGATGCACGCTCGCTGATTCTCGACCGTGTTCACGCTGCGGTCGAGCGCCGCCGCGATCTCCCTGCTGGATTTCCCGTCGACGACGTACTGGAGCACCTCGAGCTCGCGGGCCGTGAGCCGCCCGAGACGCTCCCGCGCGCGCTCGCGCTGGGACCGCTCGCGGCGCGCGGCCTCGTCCTTCGCGATCGCCTCCCGCACCCGCTCGAGGAGGAGGTCTCCGTCGAACGGCTTCTCGAGGAAGTCGAACGCGCCGCTCAGGAAGGCGCGCGACGCCGTCGAGACGTCTCCGTGCCCCGTCAGGAAGATGACCGGAAGGTCCCGTCCGTTCGTGCGGAGCGAGTTCTGCACCTCCATCCCCGTCATGCCGGGCATTCGAACGTCGAGAAGGACGCAGCCCGGCCCGTCCGAGTCGTAGGACTCGAGGAACGCCTGCCCGGAGTCGAAGGTCTCCACGGAGAGGCCGACCGACCGGATGAGCCACTGGAGGGACTTGAGGACGCCGGGATCGTCGTCCACCACGTAGACCGTCTTCGCCAAGGTTGTCATCTCACCCCTTCCTTCCTCCGGGGAGGACGAAGCCCACGGCCGTGCCGCCCGTCGGATTGGGCTCCGCCCAGATGTGTCCCCCATGCGCCGCGATGATCGACTTGCAGATCGCGAGACCCATACCCATCCCTTCCTGCTTCGTCGTGACGAACGGCTCGAACAAATGCGAGAACACGTCGGGCGAGAGGCCGATTCCCGAGTCGCGCACGACGACCTTCACGGAGCCCTCGCCGGCCGCGGCGCATGAGATCTCCAGAGCGCGGTCCCTCGGCGGGATCCCGCCCATCGCCTCCACGGCGTTGCGGACGAGGTTCAGGATGACCTGCGCGATCTGGATTCGGTCGCCGAGGACTTCCGGCAAGGGTCCGCGGAGATCGACGCGGGGCCGGACCTCGGCCGCCCGGAGCTCCGCCGCCGCCAGCGAGATCACCTCCTGGATGAGATCGTCCATCCGGATCGTCGATTCGTGCGGGTCGCGCCGGCGCACGAACTCGCGGAGCCGATGGATGATCGCGCCGGCCCGCCGCGCCTCGGCCGAGGCGCTCTCGAGCGCGTCGAGGACGTCCGGCGAGCCCCCCGCGCCGGCCTTCATGCGGTGGACGCTCCCCGTGAGGTAGTTCACGATCGCGCTGAGCGGCTGGTTCAGCTCGTGGGCGAGCCCGGAGGCCATCTCCCCCATCGAGGAGAGGCGATCCACGTGCGCCAATTCGGCGTTGAGGCGGCGCTCCTGCTCTTCGGCCATCTTGCGCTCGCTGATGTCGCGGGTGACGGCGATCACCTCCGTGGTCTCTCCGGTGACCGGATCGGTGACTCCCTTGCAGTTGGCCTCGACCCAGGTGTAGGACCCGTCCTCTCTCCGGAGGCGGAATTCCGCCGTCGGATAGGACGAGCCCTCCAGGACCCCCCGGAAGTACTCGCGCACACGATCCACGTCGTCGGCGTGCACGTAGTCGAGACCCTCGCGGCCGACCATCTCGCCCGCCTCGTAGCCGAGGAGTGTCCGGCAGGCCGGCGAGACGTACAGGAACCGGGAATCGCGGGCGTGCCGCGAGACGATTTCCGTCGCGTGCTCGGCGAGGAGGAGGTAGAGCGCTTTGTTCTCGCTGACGGCCAGGTCGGAATGCTTCCGCTCCACGATCTCGGCGACGAGGGCCGCGTTCACTCGTCTCAGCTCCTCGGTGCGAGCGGCGACGCGGACCTCGAGTTCCTCGTGCGAGCGCCGGAGCGCCTCCTCGGTGAGCTTGCGGTCCGCGATGTCCTCGGCGATCCCCGCGAACCGCAGCTCGCCGGCCTGGCCGCCGCGGATCCGGTAACTCCGGTCGCGGATCCACCGCACGCCGCCGTCGGGGCGCACGATGCGGTACTCGTCGTTCGTGTTGAGACCCTGCGCGCGCCGCTCGAGCGCGCGGACGACGATGTGGCGGTCTTCGGGATGGATCGAGTCGATCAGGCGGGAGACGTCCTCGCAGAACACCTCGCGGCTCATTCCCCAGACCTGCTCGAACGCCGGGCTCACGTAGAGAAGCCTCGACTCGCGGGCGTCCGCCATCCAGAAGACCTCGCGGATCGCGGAGGCCATCTCGCGGAACCGCTCCTCGCTTTCGCGGAGGGCCTTCTCGATCCGCCGGCGCTCGGTCACGTCCGTCACCGTGGCGAGCGCGCCGACGAACCGGCCGCCCTCGTCCAGGATCGGATTCGCGGAAACGATCGCCCAGAGTTCCGACCCGTCCCGCCGGATGAACTTGAAGTCGTGCGCCTCCTTGACCCCCTGCTCCCGCCTCTGCATGTTGACCTGGCAGATGCGTTTCCACTCCTCGTCCATGAAGTCGAAGAGATGCCGGCCGACCATCTCGTGCGGCTCCCACCCGAGCATCTGGCCGAGCTGCGCGTTGGCGTAGGTCGTCGTCCAATCGACGCCGACCTCCCAGATCCCCTCGCCGGCGGTCTCGATGATGCGGCGGAATCGAACCTCGCTCTCGCGCAGCCGCGCCTCGATCTCCCGCCTCTGCACGACCTCCTCGGTGAGACGCTCGTTGATCTCGGTGAGCTCCCCCGTCCGTTGCGCGACCTGGACCTCGAGGAGCGCGTGAGCGCGCAAGAGGTCCGTCTCCGCCTTCTCCCGATCCGCGAGCGAGCGCCGCAGGTCGAGCTCCTGCGCGATGGAGCGACTGAGGGCCTGGAGCATCTCGAGCTGCGCGGCGCCCAGCACACGAGGCTCCCGATCGAGAACGCAGAGGGTGCCGATCCGGTGCCCGTCGCGGGTCACGACGGGTGCGCCGGCGTAGAAGCGCACGTGGAATGGGCCCGTCACGTACGGGTTGTCCGCGAAGCGCTCGTCCTTCGAGACGTCGGGGACGACGAGCAGGCGGTCCTCGAGGATCGCGTGGGCACAGAACGCCTCCCCGCGAGTCGTCTCCTTGATGTCGACGTCGACCCCGGACTTCGATTTGAACCACTGCCGCTCGGCGTCGATGAAGGTGACGAGGCTCATCGGCGTGCCGCAGATCGCCGAGGCGAGGCGGGCGATGTCGTCGAAGAAGTCTTCCCGCGGCGTGTCGAGGATCTCGCAACGGTGGAGCGCGGCGAGGCGCTCGGTCTCATTCGCAGGGAGTGGCGCGCCCATCGAACTCGCCTCCGCTGGAAGTGACTCACGCGATGTTGAGAAAGCGGGAGGCCTACACCGCCAGGATACCGAGTACACCATTCTCCCTAGCGAGAGACAAGCCGGTTTTTTTGGGGGCTGGCGGGGCCGCGCGCGCGGCCGCTTCACGCCTCGTCGCCGGCCAGCGCGACGTAGAGCCGGGCCAGCGTCACCAAGTCGAGCGCGTTGTGCAGGAAGACGCTAGCGAGCCCGGAGGGGTCGCCGCGGCGGACGGCGTCGTGGTAGCGGGCCGGGATCTCGCGCCCGGGGACGTCGCCGATCCGCGGGCCCCCTCCGAGGTGCGCCTCGACCGTCACGAGGCGGCAGTCGGGGAGGACGTCGCGCCAGCGGCGGCGCGCGGCGTGGAGGAGGTCGACATGATCGCCGGGCTCCGGGAGCGCGATCCGGCTGCAGGCGGCGCGGTCGCGCAGAAAGGGGAGGTCGTACGACTTCCCGTTGAACGTCACGAGCGTCGGGCGGCGCGCGAGGCGCGAGGCGATCGCCTCGATCACCGCCGCCTCCTCGGAGTAGTCGCGCGCGAAGAGCTGCGTGATGCGGGGGGCGGGCGGACCGACGCGCTCGTCGCCGCGTGGGTCGCCGCGCGAGCCATCGCTCGCGCCGCCGGCCGGGGTGCTCGTCGAGTCATCGTCCCGGTCACCGGTCACCCCACCCCCCACCTCGATCAGGCCCGCGAGGAAGAGTGGCGTTCCGGCAAACCCGGTCGTCTCGAGGTCGAGGAGGAGGATCCCGCCCGGCGGGTGGGAGCGCGACGCGAGCTTGAGTGCGACGTCCGCCGCCCCGAGCGGGCGCTCCTCGAGCTCCCAGCGCCCGAGCCAGCAGGGGCCGCGCTCGCCGAGGAGCTCCTCGCCGGGAAGGACGGATTCGAGGCGACGACCGCTGTCCCGGCGGGTCCTGTCGCTCGTCACCTCGCCGATGGTCCTCGCGATGAGGCCGCTGCGGTCCATCGGCAAGGTCTCCGACTCGCGCCACCCGCCGGACACGACGTCGGCATCTCGGGAACGATCGGCGAGGTGACGAGCGACACGACCCGCCGACCGCGCACGTAGAATCTTCGACAGCCGATCGCGGAGGCTCTCGCTCGATCCCGGTGCTCGTGAGGGCGCGGGGACCGGCGCCGACCCGCGTTCCGATCCCGAATCCGAGTCCGAGTCCGTCCGCGCTCCCTCTCCGCTGTTTTCCGCGTCCTCCATCGACTCCCCTATCCGCGCAGCGCCCCGACGAGAATGCGCGCCGCCTCCTTGTTCGGGATCGGCCACGAGCCGCCGACGTCCGGGTCCTGATGCTGCGGCGGGCGCAGGATCGGCAGGCCGACGCACGACGGGCAGCCGCTCTCGCAGGGGCAGCTCGCGAGGAGCTCGGCGACCGCCTCGAGGACCGTCTCGAACGCGTCGTACCCCTTCTCCGCGTAGCCGAGCCCGCCGGCGAAACGATCGTACAGGAAGAGCGCGGGCACGCCGCGGTTCGACGACTCGGTGATGCCCCCGAGATCTTGCGGGTCGCACATCGCGAAGAGCGGGAGCACGGAGACGAGGAGGTTCTTGAGGCCGACGAGGCCCTCGCGCGGATCGAGGCCGTCGCGCGCGACGCGCGCCATCGTCTCCGCGCGCGGCACGACCGCGAGCGCCACCGTCCCGAGATGCTGCGGCGGGAGATCGAGCCGGCCGTACCCGATCGAATCGATCCCGTAGAAGCGGATCTTCTTGAACGCGGAGGTGAGCCACGTCACGGTGGCGTCGACCAACTCGAGGGCCGCGCCGGGCACGTCGCGCGTTTCGCGCGTCCGGAGCGCGCGGATCTGCGACTCGAGGATCGGCTGCGTGTAGTAGTCGACTTCCGCGCGCTCGACCTCGGCCACGCGCCCCTCGAGGTCGAGCCGCCGCACGAGGTACGTCTCGCCGTTGTGGAGGTAGACGGCCTCGGGGTAGAGGAGCTCCGGCGCGCTGATCGCGTCTACGTTTCCGATCACCTCGGGGCGGTCGGCGGCGGCGCGGTCCGCGGCGCCCGCTCCCGCGCCCTTCGGGACGCGCCCATCGTCACGCGTCGCCCTCCCCTTCGGCGTCACGTCGACGATCGTGAACGTGTTGTCGGAGATCGTGCGGAGGTTCGTCTCGCGCGCGGGGAACCGGTCGCTCGACCAGTAGCGGAGGCCGCGGATCTCGGTTAGGAGGCCCTCCTCCTCGAGGGCACGCTCCACGGTCGGGGCGCTCTCGCCGAAGAGCGTGGCGTCTTCGTCCGAGAGCGGCAGCTCGCGCGCCGCGCACGCGACGTGCCGCGCGAGGATGTGCGGGTTCTCGGGGTCGACGATCGCGCACTCGGGCGTGCGGCGGAAAAAGTAGCCCGGGTGGCGCGCGAGGTATTGGTCGATCGGGTCGTTGTACGCGACGAGGATCGAGAGCGCGTCGTCGAGCGCGCGGCCCGCGCGACCGGCCTGCTGCCACGCCGAGGCGATCGTCCCCGGGAAACCGACGAGGATCGTTGCGTCGAGCCCGCCGATGTCGATGCCGAGCTCGAGCGCGTTCGTCGACGCGACGCCGAGAAGTTCGCCGGAGAAGAGGCGGCGCTCGATCTCGCGCCGCTCGGCGGGGAGGTAGCCGCCGCGGTACGGCGCGATCGCGCGGGCGCGGGCGGGCGCGCGGCGCTCGAGGTCCTCGCGCGCGTAGCGGTACAGGAGCTCCGCGACGACGCGCGCCTTCGCGAAGGCGATCGTCTGGACGCCGCGCTCCACGAGCCGCGCGAAGAGGCGCTCGCCCTCGACGTTCGTCGAGCGGCGCTCCACGCGGTCGCGCCCGAGGTACGGCGGGTTCCAGAGGACGAAGAAGCGGCGCCCGCGCGGGCTCCCGTCGCGGTCCACGACCGCGGCCGGCCGGCCGGTGAGGCGCGCGACCAGCTCGCCGGGGTTCGCGATCGTCGCCGACGCGCAGAGGAAGGTCGGCTGCGCGCCGTAGTGCGCGGCGACGCGGCGCAGCCGCCGCAGGACGTTCGCGACGTTCGAGCCGAAGATCCCGCGGTAGGTGTGCACCTCGTCGACGATCACGAAGCGGAGGCCGGCGAGGAAGCGCGCCCACCGTCCGTGGTACGGGAGGATCCCCGCGTGGAGCATGTCCGGGTTCGTGAGGACGAGGTTCGACCCCTCGCGGATCTTGCGGCGCGCGTCCGCGCTCGTGTCGCCGTCGTAGACGCCGAGCCGGACCGCGGCGGCGAGCGCGCGGATGGCGTTCTCATCTTCGCCGGTCGATTCCGAATCGCCGCTCGCCGCCTCTTCGATCGCGGCCTCGCGGCCCCTCCGCGCGTCCCGCCGCCGCCGGCTCGCTTCCTCGCCGCCATCCTCCCCGACGAGCCGCAGGAGCCCCTTCCTCTGGTCCTGCGCGAGCGCCTTCGTCGGGAAGAGGTAGAACGCGGTGGCGCCCGGCTCGGCGAGGAGCCTCTCGAGGACCGGGATGTGGTAGCAGAGGCTCTTCCCGCTCGCGGTGCCGGTGACCACGACGAGGTCCTCGCCCGCGCGCGCCCGCGCGACCGCCTCCGCCTGATGCGTGTAGAGGCGCTCGATCCCGAGGCGCGTGAGCGCGGCCGCGACCGGCGGCGCGAGCGGCGGATCGACCTCGCCGTACGCCGCCGCGCGCGCCGCGATCTCCTCGACGTGCGCGATCTGCCCCTCGTAGTCGCGGTCGCGCGCGATCTCGTCGAGGAACGCGCGGAAGTCGACGGCACCGGGCGGGCGCGCCGCTCCCTCCTCCCCCAGCCCGCGTACCTTCACCCCGCCCCCTCCTCCGACAGAAGCCTGGCCATCATCTTCGCGCCCTTCACCGCCTGTCCCGCGTGGCAGTTGTTGAAGAAGAGGTAGACTTTCCCCGTCTCCTTCTCCAGCTCGCGGATCTTGCGCACCCACTCGCGAAGTTCCTCCTCGGTGTAGGCGTAATCGTAGCGGTCCCCCTCGCCGCGGCCCCACCAGTTCTTCGCGTTCCGCCCGTGGAAGCGGACGTAGCCGGGCGCGCCGGTCGCGCGCACGACCGGCGGCACGAGGCCGGGGAGCGGCGGCTCGTCCACGGAGCAGTACCCGACGCCGAGCGCGCGGAGCCGGTCGAACGTCGCCGGCGCGATCCACGACGCGTGGCGGAACTCGACGTAGAGCCGCGCGTCGGCCGGGATGCGCTCGCGGAGCTCGCCAAGGTACGCCGCGTTCTCCGGCGACGCCTTGAACCCCCACGGGAACTGCGCGAGGAACCCGCCGAACTTCCGCGTCTCGACGAGGGGCGAGACGGATTCGAGGAGCATCGCGGTCGTCTCGGCGACCTCCTTGCGAGTGTGCGTCTGGTTCGCGTGGAGCTTCACGAGGAATTCGAACCCGGGCGGCGTCTTCTTCTCCATCTCGCGGAAGACTTTCGGATGCGGCACTCGGTAGTAGGTGGAGTTCACCTCGACGACCGGGAAGTGGTCCTTGTAGAAGTCGAGCCGCTTCCCGGAGGGAGTGCCGGCTGGATAGAAGGGCCCTTCCCAATCGTCGAACGAGTAGCCGGATGTCCCGATGAGGATCATGGCTTCGGAAGATGCCAGGAGGCGCTCGGTGACCGCACGGGATCGTCCTCGTTCCCGAGGAGCCGCGCCCGGACGAGGGCGGCTTCTCCGAATCGGTCGCGGACGAGGTCGCCTGCAATCGTTCCGGCGCGCGCGCGCGCGGATTCTTCGAAAAGCGGAGCCACCTCGGCGAGCGCGCTCCGCTCGAGCCCCGAGCACGAGATGCCGAGTAGACGAATCGGCTCGCGGAGAGCGGTATCTCCATCGGCGGGTCCTGTCGCTCGCCACCTCGCCCGGTCCTCGCTCGCGATTGGAGTCCCCTGCTCTTTCCCTTCGGCCCGCGGCCGCTCGTTGCGGGCCGGTCGAGGGCTCCTGCTCGCGCCACCCGCCGATGGGCACCCCGCGCCCTCCCGCACGAGCCCGAGCGCTGCGGCGTAGATCGGCCGCACCTCGTCGGTCGCTTCGCCGACCGTCCGCCGGCGAGTGATCGTGCGGAACGACGCGAAGCGAATCTTCGCCGTGACCGTGCGGCCTCGGTACCCCTCGACCCGCATCCGGCGCGCGACCTTGTCTGCGAGCCAGAGGAGCGTGCGCTCGACCTCGCCCCACGCGCGCAGATCGCGTGGCACCGTCGTCTCGTGACCGATCGACTTGGGCGGCTCCGCATCGTAGTACGGAACGACCGGCGTGTCGTCGCGGCCGCGCCCCATGAGGACGAGCCGCTCGCCGATCACGCCCATGCGCCGCCCCATCTCGGAGCGCGACGCGCGCCCCAACTCGCCGATCGTCCGGATACCGAGACCCGCGAGGAACGCGGTGGTCTTCTCGCCGATGCCCCACATCTCGCCGACCGGCATCCCTTCGAGGAACGCGGCGACCTCCTCATCGCGAAGCCACCGGAGTCCGTCCGGCTTCGCCTGCCCCGACACCATCTTCGCGAGCAATTTGCTCGGCGCGATGCCGATCGTCGTCGCGAGGTCGAACCGCGCGCGGATCGCCGACTTGATCGCGCGGCCCGCCTCGATCGGCCCGCCCCACCGCTCCGCCGTCGCGGTCATGTCGAGGAACGCCTCGTCGACCGACCACGGCTCGACCGCGGGCGTGAAGTCGCGCAAGAGCCTCAGGATCTCGCGCGAGTAGGCGACGTACTTCTCGGGATCGCCCTCGAGGAAGATCGCGTTCGGGCAGAGGCGGCGCGCCTCCGCGATCGGCATCGCGCTTCGCACGCCGAACGGGCGCGCCTCGTACGAGCAGGTCGACACGACGCCGCGGCCGTTCACGGCACCGCCGACCACCACCGGCTTCCCGCGGAGGTTCGGGTTACGCGCCTGCTCGACCGACGCGAAGAAGGCGTCCATGTCGAGATGGAAAACGAGGCGGCTCATGGCCCATCGGCGAGGTGACGAGCGACAGGACCCGCCGGCGAGCCGGAGAAAAACACCGCGGCCTTGTGGAAGCACTCGTCGTACTCGGATTCGGGACGCGAGTCGTGGACGATCCCGCCCCCGACCTGGAGGTGCGCGACGCCGTCCTTCACGACTGCGGTGCGGATCGCGATCGACGTGTCCATTTCGCCGTTCGCGCCGACGTACCCGATCGCGCCCATGAAAAGGCCGCGCGCGTGCGGCTCGATCTCGTCGATGATCTCCATCGCGCGGATCTTCGGCGCGCCCGTGATCGACCCGCCGGGGAACGCGGCGCGCAGCGCGTCGAGCGGCGTGAGGCCCGCGGCGAGACGCGCGGTCACGCGCGCGACGAGGTGGTGGACGGTCGCGTACGACTCGAGGCGGTAGAGCTCGGGGACGGAGACGCTTCCGGTCGCCGCGATGCGCCCGATGTCATTTCGCAAGAGATCAACAATCATCAGGAGCTCGGCGCGCTCCTTCGGGCTCGCGAGGAGGTCGCGGGCGTTCCGCTCGTCCTCGGCGGGATCGGCGGCGCGCGGGCGCGTCCCTTTGATCGGGCACGTCTCGATGTGCTCTCCCGAGACGCGCAGGAATCGCTCGGGCGAAAGCGAGACGACCTCGTGCCCGTCGCCGCGGATGTAAGCGGCGAACCCGACCGGATGGCGCGCGAGGAGATCGACGAACCAAGCGGCGGAGTCGCGCGGCGCGGGCCACCGAAGCCGCTGGGTGATGTTCGCCTGGTAGATGTCCCCGCGTCGAATGAAGTTCTTCACGCGGCGCACGGCATCGAGGTAGGCGTCGCGAGTGAAGTTGGATTCGGATTCGATGCGTGGGGAGATCGAATCCGTCTCGCCATCCTCCCCCGCATCCGCGGCCGCGCGAGCGACCTCGGCCGCGAGCCACGCGATCCGCTCGCGAGCGCGCCGCGCGCGCCGCTCCGGATCGCGCTCCGGGTAACCGGTCGAGAAGATCGTCGCCCTCTTCGTGAGGTGATCGATCGCGAGGACGAGGTCATGGAGGCCGACCGAGAACGCCGGGAGGCCGAGCGGATCGGGGGCGCGCAGTGGCAGGCGCTCGAACGCGCGGCCGAGATCGTAGCCGAACCAGCCCGCGAGCCCTCCCGTGAAGGGAGGATGCGACGGCGAAGGCCGGACCGGGAACGCGGCGAGAAGCGTTTCGAGGATCGGGATCGGATCGGCGGTGGTGAGCGCGCCGGACGGCGGGCCCTCGACGCGCCCCTCCCACTCGGCGCGCCACGCGAGCCGCACCGCGCCCTGGATCTCGCGCCCGCCCGGCCCGAGCGCGGCGCCGCCGTCGCCGCTCACGACGAGGAAGGGGTCGACCGCGGCGAACGTGTATCGGCTGCGGGCGCTCACCTTCCCGCCACTCGCGAGGAGGCACCCGCTCCGCGCGGACGCGACGACGCGCGCGAGCGCCGCGAGCGACGGGAGCGGCCGCACCGCCTCCGTCCAGAAGCCCGGGCCCTCGATCATCGCGGCGCTCTCATGGTGCCTTCATCGCGCCTCATCGCGTCCTCATCCTACACCCTCACTCCAAGCAGACGCGCGCGAGCCGCCAGAGAAGCGTCCGCGAGTCGAGGAAGATCTCGAAGTAGTCGCGCGTCTCGCCGAGCACGGAGAAGTAGTACTGCCGGAACTGGCCGACCTGCGTGGTCCAGCGCCCCGTGACCTCGAGGATCCTGTACACGCGGTTCTTCCACCGGAAGCGGAGGGGCTTCATCGTCCCCCCCGTGAACGTGACGAGCACCTCGATCGGCTCGTCGATCTCCTCGAAGAGAGCCATGACGGCCGAGAGAGTACTGTAAATCCGTATAGTATTCAAGGAGGAACGTGGCGCGGTGCCAGCTGTTCCCGGGGCAACTTCTGGCGGCGCGCCTGCCTGGGCGGGATTGCCTTCGGGTGGCAGGGATGAGAAACTCTTTGTCCGCGTTCCCGCGCGAACGCGCCTCTAAACCTTGCGCGCACAGGGAGACCTCCATGTCGGATCCTCGTCCCTGCAGTGTCGGTCGCCCGGCATCGCGACATACCGCATCGCTTCTGTTGTCGCTCGCCTGGCTGGCCACGGCACCGGGCCCGGGGCGTGCCGAGCAGACTCTCGTTTTGCTCGAGCGGATCGACGCCGCCGAGACGCGGCGCATCACGGCGGAGATCGGCCGCATCGGAGGGGAGGTCGAGCACGTGATCCCCGGGCGCGCGCTCATCGGGCGCTTCGACGCGGCCGCGCTCGCGACGATCGCGGGACTCGACGGGGTTCGCGCGGTCTATCGGGAAGGCTCGATCCCAGAAATCGCGGGCGACGCGGACGCGCTCGAGAGAGGCATCGTTGGGGCCTGGAGGAAGATGACCGCCGTCCGCGCCGGGGAGGATGAGGAGGGAGCTGCATCCGGTCGGATCGGACCGCCCCTCGCGGGAGATGCCGCGCCCGCGCCGCTGGGCGAGGTGCCGCGCGGGAAGTCGCTCGCGCCGCCCGCGGGCGCCGGGTTCTTCGACACGAGTGAGTTCATGCTCGGCTCCGTGACGCTGGCCGTCCTCCTTCCCGAGAGCGACGGCTCGATCGACCCGAACCAAGAGGATTGGACGGCCGCCGAGGAAGCGGATGTGACCGCGGAGGTCATGAACGGGATGGCCTGGTGGACCGATCGCGCCGCCGAGATCGGCGCGAGCCTCTCGTTCGTCTACGATTTCCGATACAGCATCGACCAAGGTTACGAGCCGATCACGCGGCCGTCCGGAAACAACAACTTGTGGGTGGCCGCCAGCATGACGGCGCTCGGCTACACGGCGTTCGGGAACCACTTCGACAACACGCGTGACTTCTTAAACGACGAGCGGGACACGTTCGGCACGGACTGGGCCGTCGCGGCGTTCGTCATCGATGACACGATCGACCCGGACGACCACTTCACGGCCGGTTTCTTCGCGTTCTCCTACTACGGCGGACCCTACTACTGGATGACCTTCGGCAACGCCGGCTGGGGCATCGCAAACATGGACATGATCGCGGCGCACGAACTGGGGCACTCCTTCTACGCGCTCGACGAGTATGCCTCCTCGGGCTGCACCTGCACTCAGTCGCAAGGCTACCTGAACGGGCGGAACCAGAACTGCGACGCGACCTGCACTTCGAACATCCCGGAGTGCATCATGCGTAGTTCAACGGCTCCGATCTCGTCGAACATCCTCGAGTTCAACTCGGCGAAGCAGGTCGGGCTACTCGACGCGGACGGGGACTCGATCCCGAACATCCTCGACACGACCCCGGAGACGACGCTCGACCCGTACGGCTCGGACTCGACGGCCGACTGGACGCCGTCGTACACGGGGACGGCCGTCGCGGTCCCGAAGGACAACCTGAACACGATCGGTCCGGGCAACAACATCACGCTCAACACGGTCTCTCTCGTCGAGTACCGCGTGGACGGCGGATCGTGGACCGCCGCGACCCCCGTGGACGGCTCCTTCGACGGCGCCTCCGAGGCGCTCACGTTCACGGCCGGTCCGCTGGCGAATGGAGCGCACGTCGTCGAGGCGCGCGCCATCCAATCGAACGGAAACGCTGAGATGGTCCCCGCGGTGGACACCCTCTACGTGCTCGGGTCGCCGGTTTCCGTGCCAGTGGCGATGATCGGATCGGAAGCGCCGCTTTACGCGAGCCCGAGCCTCTCGCGAGGGACCTTCGCGCTACGCTTCGGCCTTGGCGCCGCGGGCCGCGTGCGGCTCGCGGTCTACTCGCCCGAGGGGCGGGTCGTGGCGAACCTCGCGGACGGCTCTTTCGCGCCGGGTCGCCACGAAATCGTTTGGGATGGCCGTCTCGGTGGAGGCGGCCTGGCGCCGGCCGGCGTCTATTTCGCCAATCTCGATGCGCCGGGCCGTTCGGAAGGCGTGCGCCTCATCCTCATGCGCTGACGAATGCGCGTCGGACTTCTCGGCCTTCCCGCGTCGGGGAAGACCTCGCTCTTCAACCTGCTCACGCTCTCGAAGGCCGAGACGGGCGCGTTCGCGTCCGGGAAGGCCGAGCCGCACCTCGCCGTCATCAAGGTGCCCGACGCGCGGATCGACCGCCTCTCGGCGATCTTCCAGCCGAAGAAGACGACGTACGCCGAGATCGCGTTCGTCGACATGGCAGGGCTCGTGGGCGACCCGGCCGCGCGCCGCAACGAGACGGCCGACTCGTTCAAGGTTCTGCGCGACACGGACGCGCTCGCCCTCGTCGTGCGCGCGTTCGAGGACGACGCGGTGCCGCACCCGCACGCGTCGGTCGATCCGGCGCGCGACCTCGAGGAGCTGCTCACGGAGTTGCTGCTCGCGGACCTCGATCTCGCGACGCGGCGCCTGACCCGGCTCGTGAAGGAGGCGAAGAACGACCCGCGCCTCAAGAAGGAGGAGGCGATCCTCGAGCGCGTGAAGGGGGCGCTCGAGGCGGAGCGCACGGTGCGGAGCCTCGCGCTCGCGTCCGACGACGCGCGGGCGATCGCGGGCTTCCGCTTCATGACCGAGAAGGCGCTCCTCGTCGTCGCGAACACGGGGGAGGAGGACGCGGCGCGCGGACGCGGCGCGGCGGGCCCCGGCGCGGGGGGCGGCCGCCGCGTGGACGCACTCCTCGCCGCCGCGGAGGCGCGCGGCCTGCCCGCCCTCGAGGTCGCGGTGAAAGCGGAGGCCGAGATCGCCGAACTCCCCGAAGCCGAGCAGGCCGCCTTCCTCGCCGAGATCGGCGTCGCGGAGAGCGGCCGCACGCGCTTCATCCGGCGCGCCTACGAGATCCTCGACCTCGTCTCGTTCTTCTCCGTCGGCCCCGACGAAGTGCGCGCCTGGACGATCCGTCGCGGCACGATCGCCGTCGCGGCGGCCGGCAAGATCCACTCGGACATCGAGCGCGGCTTCATCCGCGCCGAAGTCTCCCGGCACGAGGACGTGCTCGCCCTCGGCGGCATGAAGGGGCTCAAAGAGAAGGGGCTCCTCCGCCTCGAGGGGAAGGAGTACGTCGTGCAGGACGGAGACGTCGCCCACTTCCGCTTCAGCGTCTGAGCGCGCGTGCCGATCAGTCCATCGGTGACAGATCGCCGCCCACCCATTACACTCTCGCCCGATTCCATCGAGGATTCCGGCGCCCCCGACCGGACAGAACGGACGGGTCGTCGATTCAAGACAAGGAGGATGACATGAGATCGAACACGCTCCAGTCACGCGGATGGATCTCGCTCGCCCTGATCGCCGCGCTCGTCGTGTCCGCGCTCGGCGTGGGCTGCGCCACGAGCAAGACCACGAAGGGCGCCGTCATCGGCGGGCTCGCCGGCGCGGGCGTCGGCGCCGCGGCCGGCGGCAAGAAGGGCGCGGTTATCGGCGGCGCGGCGGGCGCGATCGCGGGCGGCCTCATCGGCCACTACATGGACGAGCAGCAGAAGAAACTCGCGACCATCGAGGGCGCGAAGATCGTGCGCGACGGCGACATGCTCCGCGTCGTCTTCGACAGCGCGATCCTCTTCGACTCGGACTCGTCGATGCTCAAGGGGTCCGCGCACACGAACCTCGCGAACGTCGCGAAGGTGCTCAACGAGTACCCGAAGACGAACCTCCTGATCGAGGGGCACACCGACAGCCAGAACACCGAGTCGTACAACCAGACGCTCTCCGAGCGGCGCGCCGAGTCGGTGAGGACGTTCCTGATCGCGCAGGGCGTCGCGTCGTCGCGCCTGCAGACGAAGGGCCTCGGTGAGATGGCGCCGGTCGCCTCGAACGAGACGGCGGGCGGCCGCCAGGAGAACCGGCGGGTCGAGGTCAAGATCGAGCCGAACGACCAACTGAAGGCGGAGGCGGAGGCGGCGGAGAAGAAGGGCTAGGCCGGGCGCGGGGGCCGAAGGTCGGCGGCGGATCGGCGGAAGATGGCGCGCGCGGACCGCTCGGCCCGCCTCTCGGCGACGGGGCACCTGATCGACTCGGGGCTCATGTCGCGGTACCTCGACCTGATCGTCGAGAACGGCGGCCGGTACGAGCTCCTGGACTTCCGGATCGGACGGACCGTCGACGAGTTCTCGACGGTCACTTTCACGGTTCACGCGCCGGGCCAGGCGCTCGACGAGATCGTCGCCGAATTGGTCTCGCTCGGCTGCGCCGTGGAGGGCGACAAACCCGTCACGCTCGAGCCGAGCGCGGCCGACCGCACCGTCCCCGAGGGTTTCTACTCCACCACGAACCACAAGACCGAAGTCCGCCTCGCGTCCGGCTGGGTCTCCGTCGAGAGCCAGCGGATGGACGCGTGCCTCGTCGTCGATCCGGCCGCGAACCGCGCCCGCTGCGTGAAGCTCCGCGACATCCGGAGGGGCGACCTCGTGGTGTGCGGCGGCACCGGCGTGCGTGTCCACCCGCACTTCAAGTCGCGCGACAAGCAGGACTTCGTCTTCATGTCGAACGAGGTCTCGAGCGAGCGGCGCGTCGAGCGGATGGTCGAGGCGATCGCGCGCGAGATGCGCGAGATCCGCGAGCGCGGCGGGCGGATCGTCGTCGTCGCCGGGCCGGTGGTCGTGCACACGGGGGGCGGCGAGCACCTCGGACGACTGATCCGCGCCGGCTACGTGCAGGCGATCCTCTCGGGGAACGCGCTCGCGGTGCACGACGCCGAGCGCGCGCTCTACGGCACGTCGCTCGGGGTCGACCTCGGGACAGGGATCCCCGCTCACGAGGGGCACATGAACCACATGCGCGCGATCAACGCGATCAACACGGCGGGGTCGCTGCGCGCGGCGGTCGAGAAGGGCGTCCTCCGGAACGGCGTGATCTACGAGTGCGTGAAGGCGGGCGTGCCGTTCGTCCTCGCCGGGAGCATCCGCGACGACGGGCCGCTCCCGGACGTCCTCATGGACCTCATCGTCGCGCAGGAGAAGACGGCCGAGCAGTTGGCCGGCGCCGAGATGGCCCTCATCCTCTCGACGATGCTGCACGGGATCGGCGTCGGGAACATGCTCCCGTCGTGGGTGAAGACGATCTGCGTGGACATTAACCCCGCGGTCGTGACGAAACTGGCGGACCGCGGATCGGCGCAAGCGGTCGGCATCGTCACCGACGTCGGCCTCTTCCTGCGCCTCCTCGCCGACGAGGTCGTGCCGCGCTGAGGCGCCGGGCGGGCGGGATCCGGCGCGTCAATCGATGAGGCCGACTTCGCTGAACTGCGGGAGCCCGCCGCAGCGGACGGCCCAGATCGCGAAGAAGAGCGCCGCCACGAGGTAGCTCACCGCGAAGAACGTGAGGATCGGAGTCGCCGCGGGCGCGCGGCGGCAGCGCGCGATCCCCGCGGCGGCCGCGACCACCGCGAACGGGACGCCGAGCGCCGCGGTCCCACCCTCGACGACGATCGCGAAGAACGAGAAGCCGTGGAGGGTTCCGGCCGCGACGTGCGGGGCGGTCGGAGATCGGCGCACGCCGCGATCCGCCGCCGGCGCCCTCCCGTCGATCCACATGACGAGCGCCGAGAGGCCGACGGTCGCGCCGTGCCAGATCCAATGGCTGAGCGATTCGTCGTACAAACGGATCGCCGCGGCGAGCCGACCGTCCGCGAGGCCTCGGGCATGGTGGCCGATCGCGTTCGCGGCCACGTGCATCCCGCTCCCCTGCGCCCAGAGCGCGGCGAGCGCGACGAAGAGCGCGATCCCGATTCCGCCCGGACCGCGCTCCTCTCGGCTCCCCACGCGCCCGGCTTCGCGGAACAGGCGCCAATAGAGCGGGACGAGGGCGAGCGGCGTCGCCACCTCGACCAGGTCCGCGAGCGCCATCCGCGGCTCGAGAGGGAGCGGGCGCCCGAGGAAGGCTGGCGCGATGAGGAACGCGCCGAACGCGAGTGCGAACGTGACCGTGGCGCGCGAGGCTCGATCCATCATCCGGTCCCTCCTTACCGCGCCGCCTCGAGCCGCGAGAGGAGCTCGAGCGCGGCGGGAGCGACGCGGCGGTCCTCGAGCAGCGAGCGATACACCTCGCTCGCCTCGTCGCGCCTCCCGAGAAGCTCGTAGACCCGCCCGAGGTGAAGTCGAACGTTCGGCTCCCCGGGGTCGCCCCGCAGGGCGGCGCTCAACACCTCGAACGCCTCGGCGTGCCGGCCGAGGTTGGCGAGCACGATCCCGTAATCGCCGAGCGTCTTCGGGTCGTGCGGGCCGAGCTCGAGGCTTCGCCGGAGAGCCGCCTCGGCCTCAGCGTAACGCAGGTGCCGATAGTGATACCTCCCCAAGATCGAGTGGGCGCGGGGGTCCAGGGGGTTGAGCTCGAGGGAGCGGCGCGCCGCGGCGATTCCCTCCTCCTCGCGCCCGACCGCGACGAGCGCCGACGCGAGCCCCAGGTGCGTCTCGCTGTCGTTGGGACGGTTACGCACGATCGTCTCGTAGTAGGGGACCGCCTCCGGCCAGCGGCCGATCGCGGCGAGCGTCGGCGCGACGAACGCGGCCCCGTAACTGCGCGCGTGGGGCGAGAGGCGATCGTCGGCGGCCAGGATCGCGCGCGCGCGTCCGAGGCCGGCACTCGGGTCGTGACTCGTCCAGATGAACGGGATCGTGTTCGCGAGTTGGACGGCGAGCGCCGCGATCGCGAGCTCCCGCGCCCGCGCGGGCGGGACGACCGCGCTCGCGAGCCGGGACGCGAGCAGGGCGAGCGGGACCGCGACGAACGCGAACAGGTCCCAGTCCCGCGCCACGCCGATCTCCGCGTTGAACGCGAGGAGGAAGCCGACCGCGCCGAGGCACGCGATCCCGAGGAACGCGCCGGCCGGCTCGAAGAGTGCGCGGAGCGAGCGCCGCCGCGGAAGCACCCAGAGGAGGAGCGGCGTGCCGAACGGAAGAAGCAACAGGATCTCGTTCACGATCTCGGCGAGGTGCGCCGGCGCGAGAAAACCGTAGGCCCTGTAGAACGAGTCTCCGGGGAAGAAGAGGAGGTGGCGCCCGAGGTCCGTGGCCCCGAGCCCGGGGTCGCGGGAGAGCCAGACGAGACCCGCGGCGGCCGCGAGGAGGATCGCCGTGAGCCCGGCGCCGAGCGCGCGCCCACGGGCGGTCGGCCTCCGCGCGGCGAGAAAGGCGAACGAGGGAAGGAGCGTGATGCCGACGAAGTGAAAGCCCATCGCGGCGAGGAGGAGGAGGAACGGCCGCGCGAGACCGCGCCTCCCGTCCGCCGCCTCGACCCCGCTCGCCACGTAGAGGAGGATCGCGGGAAGAACGAACGCGTAGTTCTCCACGTAGCCCGCGAAGAGGGCGAGGACCCCGCCCGAGAGGAGGAGCGCGAGAGAGAGCCAGCGCTCGCCGGCGCTGGTCGCGAGCCGCACGGTCGCGCGAAACCCGATCGCCGCGAAGAGCACGCCCGCGGCTACGCTCGTCGCGCCGACCACGTCCTCGGGTGCGGCCCCGAACGACGCGCGCATCGCCCGGAACAGGTTGTAGTTGACGAGCGTCGTGAGGAACGCATGCCCGTGCGCGCCGACTTGCTCCGCCTCGTAGAACCCGAGCATCGCCTTCGCGTCGCCGAGGAAGTAGATCCTCTCGCGCAGGTGCCAGAGCGTCGCGGCGAGAATCGCCAAGCCGATGACGGGAGCGCCGCGAGAGAGACCCCTCGGGACCGCCCGCGATTGGAGCGCCGCCGCGAGCCGCGGCGCGAGGCACACCAGCGCGCAGGCGGCGAGAAAGAGGGCGAGGCGCGCGACCGTCGGGAGGAACGCCGCCGAGTGGATCCCCCAGAGGGCGGCGTCGCGGGTGGATGACGCGAGGAAGAGCGCCGCGAGGCCGAGGAGTCCGGCTATCCGGACTGGACCGGGCACGTCCGTGCGGTTCGCGACGGAGAGATTCCCAGGGCGCTACGCCGCGTTCCCCTTCACCGCGCCCTCGGTGGCGAGCCGCATCCCCTTTCTCTTCCCGGCCTTGAATCCCGCCATGTAGACGAACCCGATCAGAAGGATGTGCAGGACCCACCAGCCAAGGCCCAGGAACCAGAAGGTCGTGGGAAGGAAGTCCCGCATGGTCGGCTCTCTCCTCCGTGCGCGCCGCCCGGGGTCGCCGGGCGGCGCGCCGCGTTCAGTGATCCGTGATTCGTGATCCGCGATTCGTGATTCGTGATTCGTGGTCGTTCGGTTCGATCAGCGCGGCGGGGGCGGCTCGCCGCCGGACCCGTTGCTCTCCCAGCCGCAGTCGATCGGCTCGACGTGGCGGTTCCACGTGACGGGATCTGGCAGCGGGAGCGGTACGCGGACCGCGACCGTCGGCCGCAGCACCTCGCCGCCATCCACAAGAGGGCACCCGTCACTCGGCTCCATCACTGTGTAGTCGATCGTCGTGCTCCCGCCCGACGCGTCGATGCGGTCGAGCCAGATCCCGCCGCCCCACCGCGTCTGCGCCTCGGCGCGCAGGACGATCACGGCGTGCGTCGTGAAGTCCACGCCGAAGCCGATCGTCGTCGGCAGGCTGGGCGGGACGCTGCCGCCACCACCATCTCCCTCGACCGGCGTCGGCGGCTCGGTCGGGTCGTTCCACCGCGCAACGTCGCACGCGATCGCCGCTTGGATCCACGCGTCGAACCGCGCTTGATCGCGGATCACGATCTCGCCGGGGCCGAGGTCGCAGTCGCCGTCGGTGTAGTAGATCGCGATCGGCTCGTTCGGATTGGGCAGGCAGTTGAAGACGACGTCCTCGCGCTGCCAATCGACCGGCTCGTCGACCGGCCGCGGGACCTGGACCACGATCGTCGGCGTCGTCTCGTGCGGCGCGTCGGGCCTCATGAGCAAGTCCAGGCAGTCATCGCCGAGACGGCTCACCTGGTACCTCACGAGGCTCCCCCCCGCGCCGCCCACGATCTCTTGGATCCAGATCGACCGTCCCCAAGCGATCTCCGGCTCAATGCTGATCGCGATGACGACGTTCGCGCCGAAATCGACCTCGGGCGCCTCGCGAGGGTACGGATAGATCGTGTCGCCATAGATCGTGTCGGGACAGACCCAGCCGCTGTCAGCCCACGCCCATCCCGTCGAGTCCCAGGGCGGGGGAAGGCTGTCGGGCGGCGGGAGCGGGTCGGGCGGAGGCGGGAGCGTGTCCCCATCGCCCGGCGGGCAGGAGGGCACGATCCACGGGGGGATGCACGCCGTCGCGGCCGTCCACCACGCCTGCCAGTCGTCCCGGTTCCGGATGACCCTCTGCGAGGGGCTCGCCTGGCAATCGACGTCGGAGAAGAAGAGCGGGAGGAAGTCCGGGTTCGGCTCGGGGTGATTCGGATCGTCTGGGAGCACGGGACCGGAGCCGTCCGCCCCACCGGCGAACGCCTCGTTGTCACTCGCGCGCCCGCCGCCCGCGAGGCGCTCAGGCCCGCCGATCGGGGCGCCACCGGGGCCGTCGGCGCAGCCCGCGACGAGCGCGGCGGCCGCGAGCGCGAGGAAGAGAAAGATACGCTGCTTCATGGCGCGATCTCCTTGCCGGATGACCTGCCCGCACCGGGGCGAACTCGAGAACCGGGAAAGTATAGCGCGGATTACGCGAGCATGTCGCGGGCCAACGCCGGATCGGCGGCGCGCGCCCGCTAGCGCATGAGGTTAAGCGGCCGCGTGGCCGTTCGACCTCCCGCGTCGAGCCGCAAAAAGTACGTTCCGGAGGCCACTCGACGCCCGAAATGGTCCGTTCCGTCCCAGGTCACCTCGTTGAGACCCGGCGCGGCCGGCCCCGACAGGAGGACGGCGATGCGACGCCCGCTCGCGTCGAAGACCGCGAGATCGACCGGCGCCTCGCGCGCGAGCCGGAACTCGATGCGCGTCGCGTCGACGAACGGGTTCGGGAGCGACACGAGGGGCGGCGCGCCCCCCGACGAGACGGTGAACTCCTCGCCCACCGACACGGGGCAGAGCGATCGATAGGTCGCGGTGAAGACCCAATCGCCGGTGACGCCGAGCGCGCACGCGTTGAACCACCCTCCGGGGATCGCGTAGACCACGTTCTTTCCGGATTGGCACCCGTTTCCGTCGTGCACGAGGCTTGGCCCGTTGAGGCTGCTGTCGTTCAAGAGCTCGAGCGTCACGGTGAACGGCCCCGAATTCAGGACGATGTCCCCCGGCTCCGGCTCCAGGTCGAACTCGTTGATGAAACCGTCGGTGAGGTTCGGGCCGAGGAGGTTGAAGATCGACGCGCCCGGGTTCGGAAGGCCGGCGGGATAGATGTGGATCGCGTATTCCTCCTGCGTGCCGGTCCCCCCGAGCTGCGACCCCCACCCGACGCCCACCTTGATGATCTGGATCGGGTAGTGCGCGATCGGCGCGTTGAGCACCGACCCCCCCTCCTCTCCCGAGATGAAACAGGGACAGACGACCGCGCCGCCCCCTGTCCAGTTCTGGAGGGGTGGCTCCTCCACGCATTGGGAGCTCGCGACCTCGACGAACGGGCCGGAGAGGATGACGAGCAAGACGAGCGCGACGGCCAAAACGGCCATCGGAACGGGCGTACTTGGGTGGGCGGTGGGGTGGGGCGCCCGCCGCGCAAGGCGAAGCATGTGCATCGGTTTCCCTCCTAGGGGGGCGAGCCTCAGGTGGCGATTATACCATGCCCGGACGGGCGCCGCGGGACGCCGCGGACGGCCCCGAGACGGCCCACCCCTCTACCCCGGCGGCGCGGCGATCACGAAGGACTCCTTGCGGCTCGCCTCGGCGCCGCTCACGACGTCCCTCACGCGCGCCTCGATGAAGTACGTGTCGGGCGGGAGGTCCTTGGTGTCGATCGTGATCCACTGCGGGAAGTCCGGGCTCGGCTCGTCGCGGGAGATGGTCGTCGCGACGCCGGGCGTGAGCCGCCCTTTCGACGACCCGGAGAAGAGCGCGGCGAAGAACCCCTTCTTCTCCTGCCGGGTGAGCGCGTAATGGATCCTCGCGAGGTGGCGGCCCTCCTCGTCCGACGTGAGGTTGTAGACCTCGAAGTAGAGGCACGGCGCGTCGCTCGGCTCGAAGCGGCGCACCGGCTGTGGCACGACTCGGAGGCCGCCGCGTCGCACGCCGGTCGCCGCCCCGCGCGCGGCCGAGTCCGGCTCGATCGCGGTGCCGAACAGGATGTCCGACATGAGAAGCGTCGGGCGCGCGTAGTCCGGCACGATCGCCTGCGTCCGGATGAGCCCGAAGGGACGCTCCTCCGAGACGAGGTCCGTCACGCGGCTCGCGACGTCGTACGTCCCCGGCGCCACGCGGATCGTCGTCGAGTTGAGGATCCACCGGCGCCGAACGTCGCTCCCGGCGGCGGGCCTCTCGATCGCCTCGAAGTCGCTCCCGGCGAGCCGGAGGTCGCGGTCGAGGAAGATCGTCCGCCGCTCGATCCACGCGCCGTCGGCGTCGCGCGCGAGCGCCTCGACCGGGATGAGGTAGTTGAGGACGACGTCCGTCTCGCCGCCCGTGGCGCGGAACGTCGTGACGTCGAAGAAGAAGGGGATCTCCTTCCCGGTTTTCTCGGGCTGGTAGAGGCTCGGCTCCTTGCTCCACGCCTCGCGCCCCTTGAGGAGCATCTTCGCCAGTTTCTCCGGCGTGAGGTCGGTGAAGTGCTCCTCCACCTCGGGGTGTTCGGAGAAGTCCGTGAGGCGATTCACCGGCACGTCGAACACGCGCCCCTCCTTGAAGAACGCGTCCTCCTCGCCGAGGTTGTCGAGACGCCCGATGTTCGAGACGATGGGCGAGATGCCGAACTCGTAGCGATCGTCGAGGTCGCGGTCCTCCATGTAGAGGAAGCGGTCGGCGTAGAGCCAGCGCTCGCGCGGCGGATCGAGCCCGTAGCGGCCGCGCACCTCGCCGGGATCGGTGACGCGCGCGAGCGGCTCGCCGTAGCGGACGAGCGCGACGCAGCGGTCGTCCCAGTCGGCGGCGCCGCGCGGCGCGAAGAGCGCGAGCGCCTTCTCGACTCGCGCCTCGTGCTCCGCGAGCCGCTCGTTCAGCGCCGTCGTGGGGTCCGGGTCGACGCGGCGCCAGAAGCGGCGGCGCCACTCGATGCGCTGCGCGGAGGAATCCGCCGGGATCGCGAGGTACTCGACCGTCTCCTCCTTCGAGAGGATCGCGCGGAAGGCGATCTCCGCGAGGGGGAGCGAGTCGGGGGCGAGCGAATCGGGAGCGTTGGCTGGGGCGGACGATGGTGGTGGCGCGGCGGCTGCCGTGGGCGCGGGCACTGGCGGCGGCGCGGGCGCATGCGAGGACGCAGCCGCGACGTCGCCGCAGAGATCGCGCGGCGCCGCCAGGAGCCCCGCGGCGATCAGCGTCGCGGCGGCGGCGGCGAGCCGGGGGGTCGTGCGAAGTCCGCGTCGGGTCACGAGCCGGGGTCTCCAGGTGGGGCTCTAGGGCGATCCGTCTTCGGCGATCTTAGCCAATCCGCTCTGAGTCCGCCACGCGTCGAGGCCGGCGCGTGGCGTCTCTCCGGTTGTGGCGCCCTCGGAAGGAAGGCTACTCTCGTCTCGTGCCCACTCCCCCCCAAGACCGCTGGCGCCGAGTCGCCGAAATCCTCGAGGCCGCGCTCGATCAACCGGGCGAGGGACTCGACGCGTTCTTGACCGAGGCGTGCGGCGACGACCGCGCGCTCGAGGCCGAGGTGCGCTCGCTCATCGAAAGCCACCGCGCGGCGGGCGCGTTCCTCGAGCCGGGGCGCGGCGCGCTCGCGGTCCCGGAATTGACGACTACCCCGGCCGAGCCGCTCGAGGGACGCGCCATCGGCGCGTGGCGCGTGGTGAGCCCGCTCGGCGAGGGCGGGATGGGCACGGTCTACCTCGCCGAGCGCGGCGACGGCCAGTTCCGCCAGCAGGGCGCCCTGAAACTGATCCGCCGCGGCCTCGCGAGCGAGGAGATGATCCGCCGCTTCCGGCGCGAGCGGCAGATCCTCGCCTCGCTCGACCACCCCGGCATCGCGAGGCTCCTCGACGGCGGCACGACGCCCGATGGGCTTCCGTGGCTCGTCATGGAGTACGTGGACGGGAAGCCCCTCTACGCATGGTGCTCGGAGCGGCGGCTCACCCTCGCGGCGCGCCTGCGATTGTTCCTCTCGATCGGCGCCGCGGTCCAGGCCGCGCACCAGCGACTCGTCCTCCATCGCGACATCAAGCCGGGAAACATCCTCGTCATGGCGGACGGGCTGCCGCGCCTCATGGACTTCGGCGTCGCGAAGATCTTCGCGGCGGAGGGCGACGACGAGACGCGGGATCTGAGGACGATCTCGCTGCCGCTCACGCCGGAGTACGCGAGCCCCGAGCAACTCCGCGGCGAAGAGGTGACGACCGCCTCGGACATCTACTCGCTCGGCGTGCTCCTCTTCGAGATGCTGACGGGCGCTCGGCCGTACCCCACGCGCGCCGAGGGCTCGCTCGAGATGATCCGCGTGGTCCTCGAGCACGACCCGCCGCGGCCGAGCACGTCGGTCGCCGCGGGGGGTGATGCGGGGCGGGCGCCGGACGCGGCGGCGTCCACCCCGAGCGCCCGTCCCAGGACCCTCCCCGCGCCGCCGTCGGGCAACCCGCGCACTCTCCGCCGGCGCCTCTCGGGCGACCTCGACAACATTGTGCTCAAGGCGATGGCGAAGGAGCCGGAGCGGCGCTACCCGTCCGTCGAGCATCTCGCGGAGGATATCCGGCGCTTCCTCGATGGGCGCCCGGTCACCGCGCGCCCCGCCACGTGGTCGTATCGCGCCGCGAAGTTCGTGCGCCGGAACCGGCTCGCAGTCGCCGCGGCTGCGCTCGCGATTCTCGCGCTCGCTTCGGGGCTCGCCTCTACGTCGTGGCAGGCCTCGGTGGCGCGCCGCGAGCGCGCCGCCGCCGAGCGGCGCCTGCGCGAGGTGCAGTCGCTCGCGAACGCGCTTCTCTTCGAAGTGCACGATTCGCTCGCGACGATTCCGGGCACGACTCCGGTCCGCGAGATGGTCGTGACGAAAGCGACCGAGTACCTCGACCGCGTCGCGGCCGATGCCGGCACTGACTCCGCGACCCGATTCGGCCTCGGCGACGCATACGCGCGCCTCGGGATGCTGCAGGGTCAGGTGTGGGCGGCGAACGTTGGGAAGGGCGAGGAAGCCTACGAGAGTTTCCAGAAATGCCGCGTCATCCGGGAGGCACTCCTCGAGGAGTATCCGGACCACGCGCGCGCTCTCTTCGGGGTGATGCAGATTTGCACGCGCATCGGGCTCTTCGATCTCGATCACGGGCGCGCGGCGGCGGCGCTGCCCATCCTCGAGCGCGCGCTCGCCTGCACCCGCAGGCTGATCGAGCTCTATCCCGACTCGTCGGCCTACCGCACGGACCTGCCGAAGCGGCTCAACAACGTGGGGCTGGCCCTCATGACGAACGGTCGGCTCGAGGAAGGACTCGGCGTCGTCGGGGAGGCGATCCGCGCGTGCGAGGAGAACGCGCGGCGCGAACGGGGCGTCGCGGCGCACCGACGATCCCTCGCGGGCTTCATGGCGACCTACATGGAAGGTCTCCTGCAGGTCCCCGACATGGCCGACTCGGCGATCGCCGTGACGCGCCGCTCGATCGCGATCTACGAGGGGCTCTCCCTCGAGAACCCCGCGGACGCCGACCTCAAACGGCGGGTCGCGGGCGGCTACTACGACCTCGCGCGGATCTACGCGGGCCAGGCGGACCGGCTGGACTCCGCGGTGTCGAACGCCGCGCGGAGCGGAGCGATCATCCGCGAGTTGGCCGCCGGCGATCCTGGCAACGAGGACCTTCTCGTGAGCCTGGCGATCCAGGAGACCGGGGAGGGGCTCCTCCGCGCGATGGTGGGAGAGACGGGGGATGCCGAGGCGGTGCTGCAGCGCGCCGTGGCGCGGCTCGAGGGTTGGGCGGCCGAGGACACGACCGACACGCGGTTCTTGGTCAACCTCGTCGACGACTACGTCGGCCTCGGCCTCGTCGAGATCAGCCGCGCTCGAGAAGCGGGCGACGGCCCGCGAGCCCGGGTCCACTGGCGGGCGGCGCGGGAGCGGCTCGATCAAGCCCAGGCGATCCAGTGCCGCCTGACGCCCGGGGCGCAGCCCGAGTCGATGAAGGACGAAGGCGCGCTGCTCGCCGACGCGGTCGCCGCGTGCGACTCGGCGCTCGGCGCGCCGCCCGCGCGCGCCGGCGTGCGTCCCTAACTGCGAACGCCTAATCCATTCCGCTACGCGATCCGAACTCCTTCGGCGGCGCCATCGTCAGCGCGTAATGGATGGAGGCGTCCCGTTGAGCGCTAGACCTTCTTGAACTCGACGCGGCGATTCATGGCGCGGCCTTCGCTGCTCGCGTTGCTCGCGACCGCCTCGGTGTCGCCCTTTCCGTCCGTCGTGAACCGTTCCGCCGCGATCTTGAATTCTTCCGAGAGGACGCGCGCCACCGACGCGGCGCGGCGCTTGGAGAGATCCAGATTGCCCGCCGCCGTCCCGGTGTTGTCGGTGTGCCCGACGATCTGCAACTTGACCGCCGCGTTCGCCTCGAGGTACGCGGCGATCTGGCGCAGGACCGGGGCCGACTCGGGCTTCACGACGTCCGACCCGCTGTCGAAGTGGATCCCGTAGGTGACCAGTTTCCCCTCGGCCAGCAAGTCCTTCGCCGGCTTTGGGCCCTCAGCGAAGCGGACGTTCGTGATCATCGGCTTGGTGCTCGCCCACAGGCGGATCTCGAACTTGTTGGGCATCCCCGCAGAGGCCGAGATGTCGGGCACGTTCACGAGGCGCTGCCGATCCATGTACCCCTTGAGCGCGGCGCCGCGCGCCATGAACATCACGTGGTGACGCCCCGCCGGCGTGGTCACGCCCTCGAGCGGCGTCGTCGAGAAGATATCGCCGGATCGGAACGCCATATCCATATTTTGAGGATACGTGGCCTCCCAGCAGGTCTGTCCGCCTTCGCCGACGCCGCGCACCGTCAGCGCCGGACTCATCGGCTCGGTGCCGTAGAAATCGAGTTCGAGCGTCCAGAACTCCGGCAACTTCTCCATCGCCGGCAACTTCATGCCGATCGTGCCGTCGTCGCTCATGCATCGCAGCCAACGCTCGCCTTCCATCTCGGCCACTTCGAACGTGCCGATCGAAAGCGTCCACCGCGTGGGGAACTCGCCCAGTTCGTCCTGCGTGAAGTCGTCGGCGAACAGGACGCTGTCGCCGGGGACGAAGTCGAACTTCGTCGAGACTGCCGACACCTTCGTGTCGGAGCCTGGTGCCGACGCGCCGCCGGGCTCTTCGGAAGCGACGCCCTTCTCGCCCGTGGCCGCTTCCTCCTCGCCCGTGGCCGCGCCCTCGGCCGAGCCCACCGCCTTGTCGATTTTCTCCTCGGTCTTCTTCCCCGCGTCCTGGACCTTCTTCTTGAGTTTGTCGCCGAGCCCGGCCCGCGCGTCGGTGGCGAGCAGCGCGGCGAAGAGCGTGAGGACGACGACGAGTGCCGGTTGGAGCCGACCGTAGCGGATCATGCCGAGCCTCCCTGTATCATCGAGTGGGTGTTCTGGAGACGCGCTTGACGTCGCACGAGAGTCTATCCGATTCATCGCACGACAATCAGGGGGCGCACCACGGTTTCTCCATCCGCGCGCAGCCTGAGGAAGTGGAGGCCCGAGCCCGGACCGGACGCCCCGAGCGCCGTGATGTCCTGCGAGATCTCGTGCCGGCCGGCCGGGAAGCGCCGTGAAGCCAAGACCGCCGTCCTCCGGCCCGAGACATCGAACAGATCGAGCGTCACCCAGCCATCGCGAGGGAGGTCGAGCCTCATCGTGATCGGCCCGCGCGTCGGCTGCGGGAAGACCGACATCGCGGGCGCGGCGGCGGAAGCGATGGGGCGCGCGTCCACGCCCACCGCGCAACCCGTGATCGGCGCAAGCGCGGCATACGTCAGCGAACTCGGGATCTCCTGAGGCACGCCCGTGTGGCCGTGGCCGGTCGCATCCGCCAAGTTGGAGGCGTCGAATGTCCAATAGGCCACGAGTCCGGGCTCGGCGCCGCTCAGGCGACAGTTCATCGCGGTCGCGATCTCTGTCGCCGTGCGCGCGTGATCCCAGACCCTCACGTCATCGATGAACCCGTCGAAGCGGCGCAGGTAGCCGAACGCGAAGTTGTCGGCCCCGATGAGAACGTCGTCCGCCCCATAGTAGACGCTCCCCAAGTTCCAGGCGGCCTCGGCGCTCCACGCGCCGTCGATGTAGATCCGAATGGTCGCGCCGTCGAACGTGACCGCGAGGTGGTGCCGGGCGAGGGGCGTCGCCACGGCCGGAGAGAGCAAGTAGACGCCTGACGTTGCCGGCGTGTGCGTGAGGTTGAAGTGGACCTGCCCCGAATTCGTCCAGTGCAGGTGCCACGATGCGATGTTGCTGCCTGCCGTCCCTTCGCGGGGCTTGGCGATGATCGCCGCGCCGCTCGGGTCGGTGGTGATTCCGTACCCCACGCCGACCCTCTGAACCCAGGCCTCCAGCGTGAACTGCTGGAGCGAGAAGGCGGCGTCGTTCGCGACGCGCACGTACGCGGTATTGGCGGAGGAGACATTCGACAGGCGAAGCGCGGTGTCGTCCGCGGCGTGCGCCCCGCTCGCGGGAATGCCCGCGATCGCCAGCGCAACGAGTGAGAGGAGAGCGCGGCGGACCATTCGACGGTCCGCTCGGATGACGTTTCGGAAGTGGCGAAGGGTGGCTCTCATGGGGCTTCCTCCTGGCGAAACAGGTTCGGCGGAATGGGCCTGTGCGCCCGCATGCCTGTAACGCGCAGATCGTCCCGAAATCGGATCAGCGCCGGCTGCGATTTCGGGGGCGAGGGGTCGGAGCGGTGGGACTGGAGCGCGGGTCTTCGAGGGGGTTTGCGCGGGCCGGACCGGCCCGGGGGTCGGACGGGTGGGGCGCCGGCTAACCCTTCGCGCGCACGACGACGAGGGAGACGTCGTCGTTGATCTCGCGGCTCCCGCGGAACGCGTTCACGGCGTTCGTCAGCGACTCGATGATCTCGTCGGCCGTCGCCGCGTCGGCCGCGAGGCGCTCGAAGCGCTCGGCGAGTCGCGCGTCGCCGAACATCTTGCCCGCCTCGTCGCGGGCCTCCGTCACGCCGTCCGTGTAGAGGAGGAGGACGTCGCCGCTCTCGAACGGCGCCTGGCGCTGCTCGAACTCGGTCTCCTCGAGGACGCCGACCACGAGGCCGTCGGCGTCGAGGCTCTCGAGCCGCCGCTCGCGGGCGCACCAGCGGAGCGCCGGGCAATGGCCCGCGTTCGCGTAGGTCAGCCGCCGCGTCGTCCCGTTCCAGTGCGCGACGAAGACCGTGATGAGGAGCCCCGAGTTCGTGAGGTCCTGGTAGAGGATGCGCGAGGCGCTCGCGAGGACTTCCGCGGGGCCGCTCCCCTTGCCCGCCTCGCCGCGGAGCACGCTCCGCGCGATCGCCATGACGAGCGCCGACCCGAAACTGTGGCCCGTGACGTCCGCCATGACGAACGTCACGGATTCCTCCGCCGGGGAGATGAAGTCGAAGTAGTCGCCGCCGACCATCGCGGGATGGATCGAGCGGCTCGCGATGTCGAGCCCCGCGCACGGGGGCGGCGCGTCGGGAAGGAGCCGCGCCTGGATCGACTCGGCGATCTCCATCTCGCGCTTGACGCGCTCCGACCGCCGCACCTCATCGACGAGCGCGCTGTTCTGGATCGCGATCGCCGCCTGGCTCGCGATCGAGACGAGCGTCTTCACCTCGCCCGCGCCGAAGACCTCGCCGAACTCGGTCCCGGAGACGACGACGCAGCCGTGCGTCGTCTCGCCGACGCGAAGCGGGACCGCGAGGAGGGGCCCCTCGACGAAGAGGGGCTCCGGGCCCGCCGGCGTCTCGACGCGCGGCGCGCGGCAATCGCCGAGCTCGCTCTGGAGAAGCGCCTGCGGCGACGTGTAGACGGCGTGGACGAACGGATCGAGCGCGGCGATGCGGCCGCCGACGATCGCCTCGGCGTCCGGCCCGACCGCCGCGGCGACGATGAGCGCGCCGGACGTCGGCCGCTCGAGGAGGACCGCGGCGCGCGTCCCCTTCGTCGCGCGCGCCCCCTTCTCGGCGGTGATGCGCGCGATCACGTCGGGATCGAAGAGCGCCGAGAGCTTCTCGGACAACTCGTAGATCATGTTGACCTCTTCGTACCGCTCGAGGATCTCGCCGGTGAGGCTCTCGATCTCGTGCTCGCTCGACGCGAGGTTCTCGATGTGGGCGCGCACGACCTGCGCCGCGTCGAGTCCGCACGGACCGCACGCCTTCTCGCCGAGGGCGATGACGGCGCCGATCTCGATCCCCTGCGAGTGGAGGAGGAGCGCGGTGAGTCCATCTTCCTGGAGGGAATCGCCGAGACGCTGGCTACAGAGGCGCGCGGCGGCGCCGAGCAGGGTGATCTCTTCCTTGGGCGAGGGCTCGGGCGCGCCGGTCGGGATGAGCACGCGGCCCGATGCGGAGACGACGAAGAGGCGGATGCCGGTGAGGCGCGAGACGACCGAGAGGAACCCCTCGATGCGGGTCCCGTCGATCATGTCGAGGACGCCGTTCAGACAGCTCGCGCTCAAGATTCCTCCGAGACGGGTGGCCGCGGCCGGGAGCCGCGATGAGACGCCGTCGGGCTCGAGGCCGCCCTCCGGTGGGCCCGACCGGAGACGCGACCGGGTCTCGCCAAGTATCGGCATGGGATTCGACATCTTTGAGGAGAAATTGAGCGGGATGCTCAGAGAGGCGGGGCTGCTGGCGGGGCGGGCGCGGGCGGCGCGGCCGCGGGGGGCGCAGTAGCGGCGGCCGCGGGCGGGTCAGCGGCGGCGGCCTCGTGGGCGAGGGCGATCGCGAGCGCGGCCGCGTCGCGGAGCGCCGGCTCGCTCAAGCGCTCGACGGTGTCGCGCGCGGTGTGCATCCGCCGCGAGGCCGCGCCGAGGACCTGGCCGAGGATCGTGACCGTCGCGTAGCCGCGCGCTCGGATCGGCATCGTGTCGACGCCCGCGCCGAGGAGGAACGGGAGGCGGCGGACGCGGACGCCGGCGCGGCGCGCGGCGCGGGCGACGAGGTCGCGCGTGGGCTCGCCGGTCGGCGCGCGGCCGCCAACGTCGCTCGCGAGGAGGCCGCTCCCGACACCAACCGAGTCGACGTTCACGAAGAGCGTGCGCGCGGAGTCGTGCTCGCCGGCGTGGGCCTGGATCCAGCGCATCGCGCCCGCGAGGCCGATCTCCTCGGCGCCGGTCGCGACGAACGTGAGGTCGGCCGCGGCGAGCGCCGGGTCGGCGGGGAGAGAGAGCGCGCACTCGAGGAGGACCGCGAGGCCGGACGCGTTGTCCATCGCGCCGGGCGAGGCGTTTCCGGAGCGCTGGAGGAGCGCGACGGCGAGGAGCGCGGCCGCGGCGGCGAGCGCGGCGGGGAGCGCGACGCGCGGGTCGGGGCCGCGCGCGGCGCCCGCGAGCGCGAGGAGCGACCAAGCGCCGAGCGCCGCCGTCACGACGAGCGTGAGGAGGAGGCTCCCCACGGTGAAGAATGTCGGGAGGCGCGAGGACTTCGAGTCGAGGTGCGCGAGGAGGACAATCGAGATCGGGGGCGGGGGAGGCTCGGGGTGCGCGGGGCTGGTCGGATCACGCGGGCGCTCGGATTCGTCGGCGCGAGCCAGATCTCGTGGCGGCGCCGGCCGCCGCGCCACGACGTTCAGGCTCTCGATCCACGGCGCCGCGTCGAAGAGGCGCTCGATGCGCGGAGTCCAGCGGGCGGAGCGCGCGAGCAGGGCGAGGAGCGCGACCGCGCCGAGCGCGCCGAGGCCCGGGTCGCGCGCCGCGCCGACCCCCGTGAGCGCGACGAGCGCCGCGCCCGCGCCGAAGAGCGCGCGCTGGTAGACGCGGATCGCGCGCCTCCCCGCGCGGAACGGCTCGCGCGCGACGGCCAGCCCATGCGCGGCGAGCCGCTCCGCGACGAGGTCCGCCGCGCGCCGCTCCCCGTCCGTCCCCGCGAAGCGCGGGAAGGCGAGCGCCCGCGCGCGCTCGAGGAGACTCTCCGGCGACGTCACGCGTCCGGCCCCGAGAGGCGAGTTCCGTGCCTCCCCGTCACGCGCGATCTCCAACGCGGAGAACGGATTGGGCGGCCGGAAAGCCTCCGGAGCGACCGAAAGAAGTGCTTGGTGCATCGGCCGTTGCGTGGTACCATCGCTGATGGCAATTCACGGGCACCGAATTCGTGACACTTGACGGGTCCAACCTCGATCCGGAGGGAACCGATGCGAGTCCTGGCCGTCGTCCTCACGCTCCTCCTCGTTTGCCTCGCCTCCACCTCAGCCTTCGCGGCCCAACGGGTCGTGCTCTGCGAGGACTTCACGAACGATCTGTGCCCCCCCTGCGACGCCATCCAGGATACGATGGATGCGCTGTTCGCAAGCGAGTCAAGCCCAAAGTTAGTTGAAAATGTCCGCGGCTCCATTGGTGAGTTATGCCGCCTTCTCGCGTGACTTGGTGCTGACCTTGATCTTGAGTTCGTGCTGCAACGCCGCCCGAAGTTTCGGAA